>VFQN01000335.1_pt1 | contig 93672 bp, 88 predicted proteins | sample 3512371 | NCBI WGS metagenome assembly VFQN01 (sample SAMN10412370, study PRJNA504923) | tailings metagenome | isolation source: Replicate 2 from Balatoc abandoned mine | place: Philippines: Itogon, Benguet | collected 2017-08-28
CGACTACCGCCAAGACCCGACTTTACTCTTGCATCTTCTGGGGCGTCCACAGATGGAGTATGGCGAGAAGGTCGTTCTCGAGCGCATTTCGCTCGATATAGCCGAGGGGAGCTTCGTCTCGATCATCGGCCCGTCGGGGGCGGGCAAGAGCAGTCTGCTGCGCGTGATCCTCGGCCAGGAGAAGCCGACGCGCGGGACGATCACCCTCGACGGCGCCCCGCTTCCGGCGGAGTGCGGGCCGGACCGGGGGGTGGTGTTCCAGCGCTATTCGGTTTTCCCGCATCTGACGGTGCTCGGCAACGTGCTGATCGGCGTCGAGTTTTCGGCTGCGCCCCTCACCGCCCGCCTGTTCGGCAGCGCGCGGCGCGCCGCGATCGCCGAGGCGGAGGCGATGCTCGAACAGGTCGGTCTCGCCGATGCCCGCAGCCTCTACCCCGCGCAGATGTCGGGCGGGATGCAGCAGCGCCTCGCCATCGCGCAGGCGCTGATAAAGCGGCCGCGCATCCTGCTGCTCGACGAGCCCTTCGGCGCGCTCGACCCCGGCATCCGTGGCGACATGCACGCGCTCATCACGCGGCTGTGGCGCGAGCACGGCCTGACCGTGATCATGGTCACCCACGACATCAAGGAGGCCTTCACCCTCGGCACGCGGGTGCTCACGCTCGACAAGCGCCGGCACGATCCGCACGCCCCGCACCGCTACGGCGCAGGCGTGGTCTATGACCTTGCGCTGACCCGCAAGCAGGCCGGGGAGGCGCCCGCCGACCTGCCCGATATTACGATTGACGCGAAAGTTAATACCTGAAATGGTCGCCCCATGAGTCCCCCCGAACCCTCCCGTCTCGCGCGCCTTTCCATGAGCCTTCCGGCCGAGCTGTTCCGCCAGCTCGACATGATGGTGGAGGAGCGCGGCCTGCCTTCGCGCTCGCAGCTGATCGCCGAACTGATCCGCCATGCGCTGGCCGAGCACGAGGCGCTGACCCGCCCGGACGAGATGCTCGCGGGGACGGTGACCATCGTTTACGCGGGCGGGGCGGGGCGGGTGCGCCAGCAGCTGGCCGAAACGCAGCTCGAATATCTCAAGGAGGTGATCTCCTCGCAGCACGTCTTCCTCGAGGAGGACCAGTCGCTCGAGGTGCTGCTGGTGCAGGGCCCGGCGGTGCGGCTGAAGCAGCTGTGCGATGCCTTGCGGGCGATCAGGGGCGTGCAGCAATTGCAGCTCGTCACCACCACCGCGCTGCTCCCGCCGCTGCACGAGCAGGATGTTCCGCCTGCCAAAGAGGCCGCCGAATGAGCGCGACCGCCGATCCGAAATCCGCCCGCGAACATGCGCGCGCGCAGGGCGGCACGCGGGTCGAGACCATGCCCATCCTCCCGCCCGTGGCGGATGACCTGCCCGAGGGCGTGGATCCCGGCGACCTTGTATGGGAAGAGACGGTCGCACCCGGCGGCTACACCTCGCGGCGGCTCGCGCGCGGCACGCGGCTGCGGCTGATCGACAAGGCGGGCGATGCCTGCGCTTCGCTCAACATCTTCAACGCCGAGATGCCGACCGAGCGGCTGAACGTCGCGGACACGGTGAAGGTCCAGTGGAACGCCTATCTGGGCGCGGGCAAGCTGCTGCTCAGCGACATGGGCCGGGTGCTGATGAGCATTCTCGCGGACGGAGCGGGAACGCACGACACCTTCTGCGGTGTCTCAAATGCGGCCGGTAACGCACGGAAATACGCGGAGGGTCGCAATTCGGGCGCCTTTCCCAACGGGCGTGACCGGCTCATCCTCGGCGCGGCCAAGCACGGGCTCACCCGTCGCGATGTCCACCCCTGCGTGACCTTGTTCAAGGGCACCCGGATCGAGGCGGATGGCAGCATCACGCCGATCGTCGGGCCGTTCGCGCCGGGGCGCGAGGCGCTGCTGCGGGCCGAGATGGAGGTGGTGGTGGTGATCGCCAACTGCCCCCACGTGCTCGACCCGCGCCCCGCATACCATTCGGGCCCGCTGCGCGTCACCGCATGGCGCGGGGCCGTGACCCCCGAAGACGATCCCGTGCGCAACGCCACGCCCGAGGGGCTGCGCGCCTACCTCAATACCGAGGACAACTATCGCCGCTAACCCTCTCCACCGGAACCAGAACATGAACAGCGATCCGGCCCTCTCCGGCCTCACCGGCAGCATCATCCACGACGAGATCGTGCCCGCGCGCGCGCCGTGGCTGCACCATGTCCGGGCCGGCGAGGTGCTGCGCATCGTCGATCTGGAGGGCAACCAGGCGGTCGACTTCCTGATCTATTCCGCCGCCGACGATGCCGAGCGTTATTCGGCGCAGGACACGGTGGCGGCGCAGGGCAACCTGTTCCTGCGGACCGGCACGGTGCTGCTCTCGAACGAGGGCAATCCGCTGATGACCATCGTCGCCAGCGCGGTCGACTACCACGACACCATCGGCGGCGCCTGTTCGTGTGAAAGCAACACCTTGCGCTACGGACATCACACCAAGCATCAACACGCCTGCGTCGACAATTTCCTCGAGGCGAACCTCACCCAAGGACGCGGCAAGCGCGATATCGTGTCGAACATCAACTTCTTCATGAACGTGCCGGTCGAGGAGGACGGCACGCTCGGCATCGTCGACGGCATCTCGGCGCCCGGGCTGACGGTGGACCTGCACGCGGAGATGGACGTGATCGTGGTCGTCTCCAACTGCCCGCAGATCAACAACCCCTGCAACGGCTTCAACCCCACCCCGGTGCGGATGATCGTGGCGCGGCCGTGAGCTTCGACACCGTCCTCATCGCCAACCGGGGCGCAATCGCGACGCGGATCATCCGCACCGCGAAGGCGATGGGGCTGAGGACGGTGGCGGTCTATTCCGAGGCCGATGCGGGATCGCTCCACGTCGGCGCGGCCGATGTGGCGGTGTGCATCGGGCCGGGCCCTGCGGCGCAGTCCTATCTCGATGTCGCGGCCATTCTGGCGGCGGCGAAGACGACCGGAGCAGGGGCGATCCACCCGGGCTACGGCTTCCTTGCCGAGAATGCCGACTTTGCCGAGGCCTGCGCGGCCGCCGGCATCGCCTTCATCGGGCCCACCCCCGACAACATCCGCACCTTCGGCCTCAAGCACTCCGCCCGCGCGCTGGCCGAGGCCAACGGCCTGCCGCTCGCCCCCGGCACCGGGCTGCTGACCGGCGCGGACGAGGCGGCAGAGGCGGCGGCGCGGATCGGCTATCCGGTCATGCTCAAGGCCACGGCCGGCGGCGGCGGCATCGGGATGCGCGTCTGCGAGAGCGAAGCCGCCGTGCGCGAGGGCTTCGCCACCGTGGTCCGCCAGGGCGAGGCGAGCTTCGGCGATGCGGGCGTCTTCCTCGAACGCTACATCCCCCGCGCGCGGCACATCGAGGTGCAGATCTTCGGCGACGGCACGGGTCGGGTCATGGCGCTGGGCGAGCGCGACTGTTCGCTCCAGCGCCGCAACCAGAAGGTCGTCGAGGAGGCGCCCGCGCCCAATCTCCCCGAGGCCAAGCGCGCCGCGCTGATCGACGCCGCGGTCCGGCTCGGCCAGGCGGCGCGCTATCTCTCGGCGGGGACGGTCGAGTTCCTCTACGATGCCGAGCGCGAGGATTTCTTCTTCCTCGAGATGAACACCAGGCTTCAGGTCGAGCATGGCGTCACCGAGGAGGTGATGGGCATCGACCTCGTCCAGTGGATGATCCGCGGCGCGGCGGGCGATTTCGCGATGCTCGATGCCCCCGCGCCCGTGCCGCACGGCCATTCGGTGCAGGTTCGGCTCTATGCCGAGGACCCGGGGCAGGACTATCGCCCCACCACCGGCACGCTCACCAACGTCGCCTTCCCCGAAGGCATCCGCGCCGAGACGTGGGTGATGGCGGGCACCGAGGTCAGCGCCTTCTACGATCCGATGCTGGCGAAGCTCATCACCAGGGGAGCGACCCGCGCCGGGGCGATCGCCGCGATGCAGGCGGCGCTGGACGCCAGCCGCATCGACGGAATCGAGACCAACCTCAGGTGGCTGCGCGAGGTCGTGCGTGCGCCGGGCTTCACCAGCGGCGAGGTCTCCACCCGGATGCTCGACAACGTCGCCTATCGCCCGCGTGCGATGCGGGTGATCGCGGGCGGCACGGCGACCTCGGTGCAGGACTGGCCCGGGCGCCTCGGGCTCTGGAACGTCGGCGTCCCCCCGAGCGGCCCGATGGACGATCTCTCCTTCCGCCTCGGCAACCGCATCCTCGGCAACCCCGAGGGCACGGCGGGGCTGGAGGTCACCGCCAGCGGCCCGACGCTGCTGTTCGAGGCCCCTGCCACCATCTGCCTCACCGGCGCGGATTTCGGCGCGACGGTGGACGGCGCTCCCGTCCCGCGCGGCGAGGCCCTGCGCATCGCCGCCGGACAGACGCTGGCGATGGGCCGTGCCTCAGGCGGGGGGATGCGCGGCTATGTGCTGTTCGCCGGCGGGCTCGATGTCGTCCCCTATCTCGGCTCGGCGGCCACCTTCACCCTCGGCCGGTTCGGCGGCCATGCCGCCCGCGGGCTGGTGGCGGGGGATGTGCTGCACTTCGATCCTCCCCGGCACGGGGAGGGGGACCATGCGAAGCATGGTGGAGGGGCGGGCGCGACAGCTCGAGACGGCGAGGAGTTCGGAGCAACGGCACCTGCCCCTCCACCACCTGCGGCGGTCCCCCTCCCCGAAGGGGGAGGATTGCTCCCCGAACTCGGGCGCGAATGGCAATTGCGCGTGCTCTACGGCCCGCACGGCGCGCCCGATTTCTTCACCGAGGGGGACATTGCCCGCTTCCTCGAGGCCGAGTGGCAGGTGCACTACAACTCGAACCGCACCGGTGTGCGGCTCGTCGGCCCCAAGCCCGAATGGGCGCGGCGCGACGGCGGGGAGGCGGGGCTTCACCCGTCGAACATCCACGACAATCCCTATGCCATCGGCGCGGTCGACTTCACCGGCGACATGCCGATCATCCTCGGCCCCGACGGGCCTTCGCTGGGCGGCTTCGTGTGCCCCTTCACGGTGATCGCCGCCGACCGCTGGAAGATCGGCCAGCTCGCCCCGGACGACCGGGTGCGCTTCGTGCCGGTGAGCATCGACGACATCACGGCGCCCCGGCCCATCGCCGACCTCTCCCCGATCCTTGCCGAGACCCCCGCCGACGGCGCGCGCCCGCGCACCACCTACCGCCAGCAGGGCGACCGCAACATCCTCGTCGAATATGGCGACATCGTGCTCGACATCGAGCTGCGCATCCGCATCCACGCGCTGATGCAGGCCCTGGAGGCGATGGACCTGCCCGGGGTGATCGACATCACCCCGGGCATCCGCTCGCTGCAACTGCATTTCGACGGCACCACGCTGGGTCAGGCCGGGGCGCTTGCCGCCCTGCAGCGCGCCGAGGCGGCGATGGGCGACCTTGCCGGTTTCGAGGCCCCCTCGCGCATCGTCCACCTGCCGCTCAGCTGGCGCGACCCGGCGATCACCGAGACCATCGCCAAATATGTCGGCACGGTGCGCGACGATGCGCCGTGGTGCCCCGACAACATCGAGTTCATCCGCCGCATCAACGGCCTGCCCGACGCCGCGGCGGTCGAGGCGCTGATCTTCGATGCGAGCTATCTCGTGCTCGGCCTCGGCGATGTCTACCTCGGCGCGCCGGTCGCCACGCCGGTCGATCCGCGCCACCGGCTCGTCACCACCAAATACAACCCCGCGCGCACCTGGACCCCGCCCAATGTGGTCGGGATCGGCGGGGCCTACATGTGCATCTACGGGATGGAGGGGCCGGGCGGCTACCAGCTGTTCGGGCGCACCGTGCAGGTGTGGAACACATACCGCCATTCGGGGGAGGGGCAAACGCAGGACTTCACCGGCGGCAAGCCGTGGCTGCTCCGGTTCTTCGACCAGATCCGTTTCTTCCCCGTCAGCGCGGTGGAGCTTGCCGAGTGGCGACGCGATTTCCCGCAAGGGCGGCGTGCGCTGCGGATCGAGGAAACGACCTTCCGCCTCGCCGATTACCGCAAATTCCTTGCCGACAACGCCGCCGGCATCGCCGCCTTCGAGGCGACCCGCCAGGCCGCCTTCGATGCCGAGCGCGCCGCGTGGGAGGCTTCGGGCGAGTTCGACCGGGTGAGCGCGCTGCTCGGGGCGGAGAGCGATGCGGGCGAGGCGGCGGCGATCGCCGTGCCCGAGGGCGCCGACCTGATCGAGGCGCCTTTCGGCGGAAGCGTCTGGAAGCTGCTCGTCCGTCCCGGCGACACCGTGGCCGAGGGCGAGGTGATCGCGGTGATCGAGGCGATGAAGATGGAGTGCCCCTTCGAGGCTCCGGCGAGCGGCACGGTGGCCGCGGTCTATATCGCCGAAAGCCAGTCGCTCGCCCCCGGCGCGCCGATGCTGGCCCTGCGGAGGGGAGCGTGATGGGCCGGCGCGACAACCTCCGTTCGTGTCGAGCGCGGTCGAGACACTTTTGCGAGGCCTCTCGACTTCGCTCGAGGCGAACGGGACTGAGGGGTAGGCTGGCATGACCGACTTCACCCGCCTCTCCGCCGCTGCCATTGCCGCCGCGGTGAACGCCGGAACCACCACCGCGCTCGCGGTGATGGAGGAAACGCTTGCGCGCCTTGCCGCCTATGATGCGCATCAGCCGCAGGTCTGGATCAGCCGCGCCGCGCCCGAGGCCCTGCGCGCCGCCGCCGCCGCCGTCGATGCGCGCGTGGCCGCCGGCGAGCGCCTGCCGCTCGCGGGCGTGCCCTTCGCCGCGAAGGACAATATCGACGTTGCCGGGCTGGAGACCACCGCCGCCTGCCCTGCCTTCGCCTATGCCCCGCAGCAGTCCGCGACGGTGATCGGGAAGCTGAAGGCGGCAGGCGCGATCTGCGTCGGCAAGACCAATCTCGACCAGTTCGCCACCGGCCTCGTCGGCACGCGCACGCCCTACGGCATTCCGCGAAATGCCTATAACCGCGACTATGTGAGCGGGGGGTCGTCCTCGGGCAGCGCGGTGGCGGTTGCTGCCGGGCTGGTCGCCTTCGCGCTCGGCACCGATACGGCGGGGTCGGGCCGCGTGCCGGCGGCGTTCAACCATCTCGTCGGGTTCAAGCCCAGCAAGGGGCGGTGGAGCACGTGCGGGCTGGTGCCGGCCTGCCGGACGCTCGATTGCATCACCGTGTTCACCGACGCGCTGGCGGATGCGGCGCTGGTGGACAGCGTGATCGCCGGGTTCGATGCCGGGGATGCGTGGTCGCGGCCCCTTCGGGACGTGCCGCTCGCGGGGCGGCGCATCGGGGTGCCGCGCAAGGCGCAGCGCCAGTTCTGCGGCGATGTCGAGGCGGAGCATCTCTACGCGCGCGCGCTCGCGGCGCTGGCGCGGGAGTGCGAAATCGTCGAGATCGACATCGACCCGCTGCTCGAGGCCGCCCGGCTGCTCTACGGCGGCCCCTGGGTGGCCGAGCGCACAGCCGCCATCGCGCCTTTGCTCGAAAGCGATCCGCTCGCGATCGATCCGGTGGTGCGCGAGGTGGTGGCCCCCGGCGCGGCGATGTCGGCGACGGAGCTGTGGAACGGCATCTACCGCCTCGCCGAATTGCAGCGCCAGGCCGAGGCGATGTGGGGCGAGGTCGATGCGCTCGCCTTCCCGACGACCGGCACGACCTACCGCGTGGCCGAACTGCTGGAGGCGCCGGTGGCGCTCAACAGCAACCTCGGGTTCTACACCAATTTCGTCAATCTGTTGGACATGGCCGCCATCGCCGTCCCGGCGGGGGCGAAGTCCAACAGCACCGGCTTCGGCATCACCCTCATCGGCCCGGCCCATACGGACAAAGCCCTTATCTCCCTCGCGGGTGCCTATCTGACCTTAGCCGCCTTGCCGCCCCTTCCTCCTCTCGACCTCGGAGACCGCATGGACACCGTCAAACTCGCCGTCGTCGGCGCCCATCTCGAAGGCATGCCGCTGCACTGGCAGCTCACCAGCCGCGCGGCGAAGTTCGTCGGGGCCTTCACCACCGCGCCCACCTACCGGCTCTACGCGATGGCGGAAAGCGTGCCGCCCAAGCCCGCGCTGGTCCACAGCGCGGAGGGCGCGGCGATCGCGGTCGAGGTATACGAGTTGGGCCTGGCCGAGTTCGGCAGCTTCGTCGCCGAGGTGCCCCCGCCACTCGCCATCGGCACGGTGGAGCTTGCCGACGGGTCGAGCGTCAAGGGCTTCGTCGCCGAACCGCGCGCCCTGACGGGGGCCGAGGACATCACGCATCTGGGCGGCTGGCGCGCCTATATCGCCTCGCGGTGAGCCGATGGCAGGGCGGCTGACGACATGGCTGCGGCGCGAGGGCGGGGAGAGCGCCGCGTCTGACGGCGACGAGATCGCCCGGCTGCGCGCGGCGAGGGATGCCGCCGAGGCCGCCAACGAGGCCAAGACCCGCTTCCTCGCCAGCGTCGCCCACGAGATCCGCTCGCCGCTCAACGCGATCTACGGCTATGCCCAGCTGCTCGAGCGCGGGGATGCGAAGGACACGCTCGCTGCCGCCCGCGTGATCCGGCGCAGCGCCGAGCATCTCGCCCACCTCGTCGAGGGGCTGCTCGACATATCGCAGGTCGAGGGCGGGGCGATGAAGCTCTCGCGCGAGGCGATCCGTTTCCCCGAGTTCCTCGACCAGCTGATCGCCATGCTCGACCTCCAGGCGCAGGCCAAGGGGCTGGCGCTGGTGCTGGAGCGGCCCGAACGTCTGCCCGAATTCGTCCACGCCGATCCCAAGCGGCTGCGGCAGGTGCTGATCAACCTCGCGACCAACGCCATCAAGTTCACCGATCACGGCACGGTGACGCTCAAGGTCGAATACCGCAACGAGCTGGCGACCTTCACCGTCATCGACACCGGCATCGGCATCGCGCCCGAGGACGCCGAGCGCATCTTCGCGCCGTTCGAGCGGGTCGGCGGCCCGGCGGCGGAGCGGCCCGGCGTCGGACTCGGCCTCGCAATCACGCAGGCGCTGGTGCACATCATGGGCGGCGACATCCGGGTCGAGAGCAGGCCGGGGGAGGGCTCGCGCTTCACCGTCCGCCTGATGCTCTCGCAGCCGCTCAGCCCCCCGAGCGAGCCGGCGCCCGAGGCGGGCGCGGTGACGGGCTATCTCGGGCGCGAGCGCTGGGTGCTGCTGGTCGACGACGATCCGGCGCATCTCGCGATGGTGCGCTCGCTGCTCGAGCCGCTGGGCTTCCAGGTGCGCACCGCGAGCGACGGGGAGAGCGCGCTGGCCCTTGCGGCGCAGGTGCAGCCCGATCTGGTGCTGTGCGACGTGATGCTGGCCAGCGAGAACGGGTGGGACATCGCCCGCCAGCTGCGCCGCCGTCACGGGGCGTCGCTGCGGATCGTGATGCTGTCGGGCGAGGCGCCGCACCCGGACACGACGCCTGCGGAAGGGCCGGCCAACGACACCTTCGTGATGAAGCCCTTCGATTTCACGGTGCTGCTCGATGTGATCGCGGGCCAGCTCGGGGTCGAATGGGTGCGCGCCGCCGGCTTGCCGCGCGGCACGGCTCCGGCCGAGGCGGCCATGCGCCTACCGGTGACCGTCGCGCCCCAGGCGGCGGCGCACTGCGCCGAGATCGAGCGGCTGGTCCGCATCGGCCATGTCCGGGCGATCGAGAGCGAGATCGACGCGCTCGCCGCGCTCGCGCCCGAGGCCGGACCGCTGGCCGAGCGGATGCGCGCCGCACTCGACAGCTTCGACCTCAAGGCGCTGGCGCGCCTCGCGCAGGCGGGAGCGTCCGATGCACCGTAGGGACACGATCCTCGTCGTGGACGACAATCCGGAATCGCTCCGCTTCCTCGTCGACACCCTCGGCGCCGAGGAGATGACCGTGCTGATCGCGCGCAGCGGCGAGGCGACGCTGGACCTGCTCACCGAGGTGCAGCCCGATCTCATCCTGATGGATGCGATCATGCCCGGCATCAGCGGGATCGAGACCACGCGGGCGATCAAGCGCGACCCGGCGACCGCGCATATTCCGGTGATCTTCATGACCGGGCTGAACGATCCCGAACACGTCGTCGCCGCGCTCGGCACGGGCGGGGTCGATTACGTGCGCAAGCCCGTTGTCATCGAGGAACTGCTGGCGCGCATCCGGGTGCACCTCGCCAATGCCCGGGGCGCCTATCGCTCGCGGCTCGCGCTGGGCCTTGCGGGGCGGAGCCTCGTGGCGCTGGACGATGAGGGCGCGGTGATCTGGTGCACGCCGCAGGTCGAGACGCTGTTCACCCGGCTCGATCCCGATTGGACAGCCGACCGGGCCACGCCCCCCGGCCCGCTGGCGGGGCCGCTGCGCCAGCTGCTCGCCGAACAGTCCCATCCCCATGCCGGCGGCAGGATCGAGGTGGGCGGCTTCAAGATCGAACTCGCCGTGCTCGAATCCGACCGGCCCGGCGAAACCCTCGTGCGCGTCACTGAGGAGCGCGAGGACGGCAAGATTGCCGCGCTCCAGAAGCAGGGCGGACTGACCCGGCGCGAGGCCGAGGTGCTGCTCTGGGTGAGCTATGGCAAAACCAACAAGACGATCTCCGAAATATTGGGTATAAGCCCGCGCACGGTGAACAAGCACCTCGAACAGGTGTTTCGCAAACTCGGGGTGGAAACCCGTGCTGCGGCGACGGCGATCGCCGTCAGACTCATGACCGATTGATTTGTTCAGTACGCTATAAATTCAGGCACTTGCTACCAGGTCGCACGATACTACGTCATTTGGCCACTTCCTCGCAGGGGTGAGGACGTCATGGCTGATCGGCGCGGAATTCCGACAAACTCTCGACTGGAGTGGGCCATGGCCGGAGTACAGGTGGGCAAGCGGATCATAGGGGCGGATGCGCCCGTGATCGTCGGCTGGGAGAACATCGGCAAGGTCGAGGGCGGGCCGATCAAGCAGTTCGTCTTCACCTATTTCCAGCCCGCGATGCTCTTTGCCGCGATACTGTTCTGGTACTACGCCCCCAACTGGCTCGCCGTCGCCTCGACCGCGATCGCGATCCGCCTCGGCTGGACGATCCTGCTGCTGGTGCTCGAATGGGTCAACCCGCGCTACGAGAGCTGGCAGCTGACGTGGAAGGAATTCGCCACCGACGCCTTCTACGTCGCGCTCGGCATGACCTTCCTGCGGATGGTCGACAGCTACATCGGCGACGGCGTGATCATCGAGGCGGTGCAGGGCGCTTTCGACTGGGACAAGTTCGCCTGGTTCACCGGCCTGCCGCTGCTGGTGCAGGCGGTGATCATCTCAATGATCTTCGATTTCGGCCAGTACTGGATGCATCGCGGGATGCACAACTGGTACCCGCTGTGGCTGACCCACGCGCCGCACCACTACATCACCCAGCTCAACATTAACAAGGGCGCGGTCGGCAATCCGGTCGAGCTGTTCCTGATCGGGCTGGGGATCGGCGGGCTGTTCGACTTCCTGCCGCGCGCCTTCCTGCTGGCGGGCGCGATCGGGATGACGGTGTCGGTCTACCAGCACATCAACGTGCGCTTCAACACGCCGCGCTGGTGGCGCTTCATCTTCAACACGGTCGAGCACCACAGCGTCCATCACTCGCAGGACTACGAGGCGACCCGCAGCAACTACTCCGGCACCTGGATCATCTGGGACCGCATCTTCGGGACCTGCGTCGATGGCGAGGCCGAGGTGCTGGGCATGGAGGGAGGGCGCCGCATGGATATTGCCGAGACGATGATCTTCCCCTTCCGTGAGGGCTGGCGCTCGACGAAGGCCGCTCTGGCCCGACGCTTCGTCAGCAGGACTGCAGTTTCGGCCCAGCTGGAACCGGCGGAGTGAGCGGGGCGGCGGAAAGCCTGTCTGCCGGACGCATCGCCATGCCGGGACTCAGCCTGCCGCTGATCGACCACATCTGGCGCGTGCGCGGCGCGGTGCCGATCGACCCCGCGCTGTCGGCGCAGGACGCCTTCGAGCGGCTCGGGCCGCTGCTGCAAACTCCGGACACGACCATATCGACCGAGGGCGATGCGCTGGTCTACCGCAAGCACAACCCTGCCGCGCAGGACAAGCTCGCCACCTTTACCCGCGGGCGCCTGTGGATCGAGCGCGCCGGCGCAGGCGCGGTGCTGCGCTTCGACCTGTTCAGCCACGCGCTGCTGTTCGCCTTCCTCGCGCCCCTGCTGTTCCTCGGCTTCGCGCAGCTCGCCGTGACGATCAACGCATGGGAGGCGGCTTCACCCGAAGCTGCCGAAAAGGCCGAAAAGAAGGACGATAAGCCCAAGCCCGTGAAGAAGCTCAATCCCGTCGACGAGTTCCTCGGCGCCCCCGCGCCCGAGGATCCGAACAAGAAGAAGGACGAGAAGAAGGACGAAGGCCGCCATTCGCCCGACGAGGGCTATTTCATGGCGGGGCTTTTCGCGCTGATCTATCTGGTCGGGCGCTGGCTCGAGCCGTGGCTGGTTCGCCGCCGCTTCCGCCGCGCGCTTGCGCAGCCGCCAGCGGCCGAAGCCACGGCTGGGGCGGGCTGAGACGCGCAGGCCGGCGGCAGGCCTATGCGTCTGCGAAGAAGCGGCGATTGGGCGGGGTCCATTTGAATACTGTAACATAGAAACGTGAATAGCGTTCTCTAACAGTTATTTGCTGCCAGAATAACGTCACTTCATCACATAAATGCAACATAAGTCAAATGGCGCATAGCGGAGCCTGTGCGTCACCTGCATCACTGTTTCTACAGTGCGGCAGAAGGGGATGCTGCGCACCTATCCGGGGAGCCTGGTGCGGATAATGACGCCAGCCCGCCGAAAGTCAGGGGAGGAACGACTAACCCAGCTTTTCGGGGGCAAGATAATGATCGTGTTGCGCAAGGTTTCCGTCCGTCCGGCTCTTCTCTCCACCACCCTTCTTTCCGGCCTCGCTCTCCTGCATCCGTCGGTCGTCTCGGCCCAAGCGGCGGAGGCCGCAGCCGCCAGCGAGGCGGCGGTGACGCTGGAAGATGCCATGCTCGGCGCCGAAAGCGCCGCGCCCGGCGAGGCGATCGTGGTCACCGGATCACGGCTCAAGCGCGATTCCAATCTCGATTCCCCCTCTCCCGTGGTTTCGCTCGACGCGCAGGAGCTGCGCGGAGAACAGGACGTGGTCGATGCCCTGCGCACCTTGCAGGCGCTCTCCGCCTCGGTCTCCTCGGCCCAGTCGATCGCGCCGGGCGAGCTCGGCTCGGGCGGCGCGGTGGGCGCGGCCACGCTCAACCTTCGTGGCCTCGGCGCGCAGCGCACGCTGGTGCTGGTCAACGGCCGCCGCCACGTCGCGGGCGTCGCGGAGACCTCGGTGGTCGACATCAACTCGATCCCGACCGCGCTGATCAAGAATGTCGAAGTGCTGACCGGCGGGGCCTCGGCGGTCTATGGCGCGGATGCTGTCACCGGGGTCGTCAACTTCGTGCTCGACCGCGAATTCGAAGGCATCGAGTTCGGCATGACCGGCGGCCTGTCGGACAGCGGGGACGGGCTCAACTTCGACGGCTTCGTCAAGCTCGGCAAGAACTTCGACGACGGGCGCGGCAACTTCACCATCGTCGGCGAGTACAACCGCGACGATGGTCTGCGCTTCGGCGACCGCGCGGGCTTCCGCGACGGCAACATTTCGACCAACGGCCCCAACCCCGCCCTGCGCTTTCAGCGTGGCGAGCTGGGCGCGAACACGCCCAACTTCAGCAACTTCTTCAGCCTCGCACGCGGCCGCTACCCCTACGGCTTCGTCATCCCCACTCCCGGCACCGCGCGCTACAACCAGATCTTCCGGGCCGGTGTCACGCCGACCGCGGCCGAACAGGCGCTTATCGACCGCGCGGTCGCCGCGCCGACCCGGGCGATCGGGCCGAAATACGGCTTTCAGATCACCTCCGCTGGCGGCGTCGTGATCCCCGCCGACTTCGCCGATCCCTTCTCCGACATCGACCGCGATGGCCGCAGCGACTGCACCGAGAGCTTCACCGGCTTCAACGGCCTGTTCGACTATGCCGGCTTCGGCGCGCTCGGCGGGTGCTACATCGTCACCGCGAACGGCGTGAAGGTGCTCGAGGACGACGGCCAGATCGCCGGCAACTTCAACGCCTTCGGGGGCGAGGGCAACATCTTCGACAATAACGGATTCCTGATCCCGCAGACCGACCGCTTCGGGATCAACGTGCTGACCGATTACGACATCTCCGATGGCCTCAACGTCTTCTTCGAGGGCAAGTATTTCCGGCAGGAAACCACCTTCGGCACCAACCAGAACTCGTTCTACGACCTGCTGACGATCGCGCCCGACAACCCCTTCATCCCGGCCGTGCTCCAGCCCATCGCGACCAATGCCGGTGGTCTGTTCGTCACCCGCGACCCGACCGACCTCGGACCCAACATCGACACCAACCTCGCCGAGACCTGGCGCTTCGTCGGCGGGATCCAGGGCGATGTCACCGACGACATCACCTTCGAGCTTTCGGCCAACTGGGGCCGCTACGACCTGAAGGCGATCAACCGCAACAACGTGCTGCTCGACCGCTTCTTCGCCGCCATCGACGTGGTACGCGGGCCGAACGGCAACCCCGTCTGCCGCAGCGAGATCAACCCTGCCACCCGCTCGCCCTCGACCGTGTTCGGCATCCCCACCGGCGAGTTCGGCTATCTCACCTTCGTGCCGGGGCAGGGGCAGTGCAAGCCCGCCAACATCCTCGGCGGCATCCCCTCGATCAGCCCCGAGGCGGTGGACTTCATCACCACCACCACGATCAACACCTTCCGCACCGAGCTGTTCGAGTTGCACGGCCTGGTCTCGGGCGAGACCGGCATTCTCGGTCTGCCCTATGACACGATCCAGTTCGCGCTGGGTGCCGAATACCGCGAGGAGAAGAGCCGTTCGGTGTTCGACCCGCTGGTGCGTGGTATCCTGCCCGTCACCACGGTCGACGGCAAGGCGGGCGACTTCGTCGGCGATCTCGGCTTCTCGCAGACCTCGCTGGCGACGCCGTCCGACGAGCTCGCGCAGAATTCGGGCGGCGGCTACGACGTGATCGAGATCTTCGGCGAAATCGGCACGACGCTGCTCGAGGGCGTGCCCGCCTTCGAGGAACTGCGGCTGGAACTCGCCGGACGCTATTCGCACTACAGCACGGTTGGCAACGTCTTCACTTATGCGATCAACGGCTTCTGGTCGCCGATCGAGGACATCCGCTTCCGCGGCACCTATTCGCGCGCGGTACGGGCGCCGAACATCTCCGAGCTGTTTGCGCCCCCGCAGGCGGCCTTCTTCCGGCCCTTCGACCCCTGCGACCAGACCGAGATCGACCGGCTGCGCAACGAGGGCTTCGCCAACATTCAAAACCGCATCAACAACTGCCGCGCCGACGGTATTCCCGAAGGCTTCTCCGATCCGCTGAGCGCGCGCTTTGCGGGGACCATCTCGGGCAACCCGAACCTGCGCGAGGAAACCGCCGACACCTACACCGCGGGCGTGGTGCTGCAGCCGCGCTTCATCCCCGGCCTCGCGATCACGGCAGACTACTACCACATCAAGATCGACGATGCGATCAGCACCGTGGCGGCGCAGGACGTGGTCAACAACTGCTACGACAGCACCACCTTCCCCAACGACTTCTGCAACTCCTTCACCCGCAACCGTGACCGCAGCTCGGCGCAGTTCCTCGGGTTCAACTCGCTGACTTTGCAGACCATCAACTTCGTCGGGATCGAGACCGCCGGGGTCGATGCCTCGATCGCCTACAACACGACCATCGGCGAGCACCGCCTCGGCCTCAACGCCTCGGGATCGTGGGTCGACAAGCTCAACTTCTTCTTCGATCCGACCGATCTCACCCGGATCGATCCCGAGCTGACCGAGATCGGCCGCCCCGAATGGTCGGGCCGTGCCACGGCCACCTACGGGATCGGCGAGTTCAATCTCAGCTACACGCTCAGCTATTTCGGCAAGATGGCGCTGCGCGGGGTCGAGATCGAGACGATCGATGCCCAGTTCGGCCCGGCCGGGATGGTGGACGAGACCTGGACCCACGATCTGGCGGCGAGCTACACCTTCACCGACTACAACCTCGAGCTGTTCGGCGGACTCAACAACCTCAGCGACGTGAAGCCCTTCGTGACCGAGCGCGCCTATCCGGTGAGCCCGATCGGGCGCTCGTTCTTCCTCGGCTTCCGCTGGACGATGTGACGGGCGAGAACCTCACGCGAGGCGGGCGAAGTTCGCGACCCCCGGCGCAGGCGTGCGCTGGGCGAGGGGCTCGCCCGCCGGGGGAACCGCTCCGGGCACGAGTTGCGCCATTGCCGCGGTGACGCCCGCGAGCTCCTCGGCGGCGAGCGCGTAGAACACCAGCTTGGCTTCCTTGCGCGTGGCGACCAGCCCCGCCTTGCGCAGCACGCCCAATTGCTGGGAGAGGCCCGGCTGGCCGATCCCGGTCGCCTGCTCGATGTCCCCGACGTTGCGTTCGCCCGCGGCCAGCGCGGACAGGATGCGCCAGCGCAGCGGGTGGGCGAGTGCCTTCAGGGCCTCGATCAGTGCGTCCTCGGCCATCAGCGCGGCTCCTCGGCATCGCGCAGGAACCACGCGGAGGCTTCCTCGGCATCGAACACCGCATCGAGATCGTGGGAGGGCGATTGCAGCAGCGGTTCGCCCGGCTGCCAGTTGGCCGGCGCCAGCGCGCCCCTTGCGTCGATCGCCTGCAACCCGTCGAGAATGCGCAGCATCTCCGGGACCGAGCGGCCGAGATTGGCCGGGTAGCAGGTCATCGCCCGGATCACGCCGCGCGGGTCGATGAAGAAAGTGGTGCGCACCGCGGCGCTATCGCTGTCCTGCGCCGAGACCATCCCGAAGGCGCGGCCGATCACCAGCGTCGGATCCTCGATGATGGGAAAGCGCACCTCCACCCCGAAGCGGTCGCGGATCATCCGCAGCCACGCGAAATGGGCGAACAGGCTGTCGACCGAAAGCGCCATCAGCCCGCAGCCGCGCGCCTCGAAGGCGGCGGCCTCGCGGGCGAGGGCGACGAATTCGGTGGTGCACACGGGCGTGAAGTCCGCCGGGTGCGAGAACAGCACCAGCCAGCGGCCGCGATGGGCGGAAAGCTTGACCGGGCCGAGCGTGCTGCGCGCCTCGAAGTCTGGGGCCATGTCGCCGATCCTGAGACCGGCACAGGGGGGCAGGGCGGTGTCCTTGGCGTTCATCCGCCCTGCATACCACTTGACAGTTATATTGCAATACATATACACGATTTATGAAAATGAACTGGAGGGATGACATGCCCACTGACGATGCCGTGCTGCAAGCCGCCGCCGCGCAGGCCCTGCATGCTGCCGAAGACGCCGCGCTCCGCCCTGAAATCGGAGGCTTCTTCGATCCGGCTACCTTCACTGTCACTTACGTCGTCCACGATCCGGCGACGCGCGAGGCGGCGATCGTGGACTCCGTTCTGGACTTCGATCCGAGTTCGGGCCGCACCGCGACGCTCTCTGCGGACAAGGTGATCGACTATGTCACTTCTCATAATCTGAAAGTGACATGGCTGCTCGAGACCCATGCCCATGCCGACCACTTCTCGGCTGCGCCCTATCTGCAAGAGCGGCTCGGCGGGAAGATCGCCATCGGGGCCGACATCACCGCGGTCCAGCAGGTGTTCGGCAAGCTGTTCAACGCCGGCACCGAGTTCGAGCGCGACGGATCGCAGTTCGATGCCCTGTTCAGGGACGGCGACACCTTCACCATCGGCAATATCCCCGTCACCGTCATGCACGTCCCCGGCCACACCCCGGCCTGCATCGCCTATGTCGTGGGCGAGGCGGTCTTCGTGGGCGACACCATGTTCATGCCCGATTACGGCACCGCGCGCGCCGACTTCCCTGGAGGCGATGCGCGCACCCTGTTCCGCTCGCTGCGCCGCATCCTCGCGCTCCCGCCCGCGACGCGCCTGTTCATGTGCCACGACTACCTGCCCAAGGGCCGCACGACCTATGTCTGGGAAACCACCGTCGCGGCCGAGCGCGCGGGCAATATCCACGCGCATGACGGGATCACCGAGGACGAGTTCGTGATGATGCGCGAGGCGCGCGACGCGACGCTCGACATGCCGCGCCTGATCCTGCCGAGCGTGCAGGTCAACATGCGCGCCGGCCACCTGCCGCCGGCCGAGGACAACGGGGTGGTCTACCTCAAGCTCCCGGTCAATGCGGTATGACGCTGCCGGGCTTTCCCGATGCCGCGCCCCTGCCGGGGCTGATCGGCGGTGTTCTGATCGGCCTTGCCGCGGCGCTGATGCTTCTGGGGGCGGGGCGGATTGCCGGCGTCTCGGGCATTGCCGCGCGTGCCTTCGGCATCGCCGAGAGTTCGCTGCCGCGTGCCGGAGCATGGGCTTTCCTGCTCGGCCTGCCGCTCGGTGCGCTGATCGTCACCAGCCAGACTGCCGCGCCTGCACCCGCCTTCGCCTCGCCGGTGACGCTGGTGATCGCCGGGCTGATCGTCGGCATCGGCACGCGGCTCGGTTCCGGCTGCACCAGCGGGCACGGGGTGTGCGGCATGAGCCGCCTGTCGCAGCGTTCGCTGGTCGCCACGGCCACCTTCATGATCACCGGCTTCGCCACGGTTGCGGCGATGAACGCGCTCGGGCTGGAGGTGCTGCCGTGATCCGCGCAGGCCTGGTCCCGCTGGCGGCGGGGACGATCTTCGGCGCGGGGCTGACCGTCGGCGGCATGACCGATCCGGCGCGGGTGCGCGGCTTCCTCGACCTGCTGGGCGACTGGGACCCGACGCTCGCCTTCGTCATGGGCGGGGCGGTGCTGGTGATGGCGCTGGCCTGGATGCTCCAGCGCCGGATGCTGCGCCCCTTCTTCGCCGAGGGCTTCGCGCTGCCCGACCGCAACGACCTCACCCCCCGCCTCGTCGGCGGATCGGCGCTGTTCGGGGTGGGCTGGGGCATCGCCGGTCTGTGCCCCGGGCCGGGCTTCGCCGCGCTGGCGATCGCGCCGGGCGAGGCGGCGATCTTCCTTGCGGCGATGCTGGCAGGAATGGGCCTCGTGCGCCTGATCGAGGGGCGGGCGGGGTGATCGACACCCTGCATCTGGCGCTCGGCACCCTGTCGGGGGTGCTGGTCGGCTTCGCCCTGGGCCTGGTCGGCGGGGGCGGATCGATCCTCGCGGTGCCGCTGATGGTCTATCTCGTCGGGGTCCAGAACCCCCATGTCGCGATCGGCACCAGCGCGCTTGCGGTCGCCGCCAATGCCGCGACCGGCCTTGCCCAGCACGCCCGCGCGGGCAACGTGCGCTGGCGCTGCGGGCTGGTCTATGCCGGTTTCGGCGTGCTGGGGGCGCTCGGCGGCTCGACGCTCGGCAAGAGCGTCGACGGGCAGAAACTGCTGTTCCTCTTCGCGCTGCTGATGCTGGCGGTGGGTGCGCTCATGCTGCGCAGCCGCAAGGCGAGCGGCACGCCCGGCGTCAGGCTGAACCGCGAGAACGCGCCGCGCCTTATCGCCTTCGGGCTCGGGACGGGCGCCTTCAGCGGCTTTTTCGGGATTGGCGGCGGCTTCCTGATCGTGCCGGGGCTGATCGCCTCGACCGACATGCTGATGCTGAACGCGGTCGGCACCAGCCTCGTGGCGGTGACGGCCTTCGGGCTCGCGACGGCGGGCAATTACGCGGTCTCGGGCCTCGTCGACTGGGTGCTGGCAGGCGTGTTCATCGCCGGCGGGGTCGCGGGCGGGCTGGCGGGCACGCGCCTGTCGCAGCGGCTTTCGGACGGCGGGCAGCTCAAGACCGTGTTCGCGCTGCTGATCTTTGCCGTGGCCTTCTACATGCTCTGGCGCAGCGCCCTTGCGCTCTGGACGTGACGCGGACGGCCCTTGCAACCCTTTCCGCGTCCGACCGTATATCAGGTGCAGCCATTGCAATTGATCGCTGCCGCCAGAGGATTAGCTGCCGATCATGCTTGAGAACCTCGACGCCCTGTTGCTCGCGCGGATCCAGTTCGCCTTCACGGTGAGCTTCCACTTCTTTTTCCCGGCCTTTTCGATCGGGCTGGCGAGCTATCTTGCGGTGCTCGAGGGTCTGTGGCTCAAGACCGGCAAGAGCGTCTACCTCGACCTCTTCAAGTACTGGCTGAAGATCTTCGCCATCGCCTTCGCGATGGGCGTCGTCTCGGGCATCGTCATGTCCTACCAGTTCGGCACCAACTGGTCGGTGTTCTCCGACGTGGCCGGGCCGGTGATCGGGCCGCTGATGGCCTACGAGGTGCTGACCGCCTTCTTCCTCGAGGCGGGCTTTCTCGGCGTCATGCTGTTCGGGATGAACAAGGTGGGCAGGAAGCTGCACTTCGCCGCCACGCTGATGGTGGCGCTGGGCACCTTCGTCTCGGCCTTCTGGATCCTCAGCGTGAACAGCTGGATGCAGACGCCGACCGGCTACCTCCTCGGCGACAACGGGCAGTATCTGCCGGGAGAGAGCTGGACCGCGATCATCTTCAACCCGAGCTTTCCCTATCGCCTCGTCCACACGGTGATGGCGGCCTATCTGACGACCGCCTTCGTGGTCGGTGCGGTGGGGGCGTGGCACCTGCTCAAGGACAAGGCCAACCCTCATGCGCGCACGATGTTCTCGATGGCGATGTGGATGGCCGCGATCGTCACCCCGGCGCAGATCGTCGCGGGCGACATGCACGGCCTCAACACGCTCGAGCACCAGCCCGCCAAGGTCATGGCGATGGAGGGGCACTACCAGAGCCACCCCGAAGGCGCGCCGCTGATCCTGTTCGGCATCCCCGACAGCGAGGCGAAGACGGTGCGCTACGCGATCGAGATCCCCAAGGCCTCGTCCTTCATCCTCAAGCATGACTGGAACGCGCCGCTCGCCGGGCTCGACACGATCCCCGATGACGAGGAGCCGCCGGTGCCGATCGTCTTCTGGAGCTTCCGCATCATGGTGGGCATCGGCTTCGCCATGCTCGGGGTCGGGCTGTGGAGCCTTTGGGGGCGCGTTCGCGGCACTCTCTACGACCTCCCCTGGCTCCACCGCGCCGCGGTTCTGATGGGGCCTTCGGGCTTTGCGGCCGTGCTTGCCGGATGGATCACCACCGAGGTCGGGCGCCAGCCTTTCGTGATTTATGGCCTGCTGCGCACCGCCGATGCGGCAAGCCCGCTCGATGCACCCGCGGTCGCGGCCTCGCTGCTCGCCTTCATTCTCGTCTACTTTACCGTCTTCGGGATCGGCGTATGGTACATCCTCAAGCTGATGGGCAAGGCCCCGCACCCGGGCGAATACGGCGTCAAGCGCGGCGATGTCGGCCCGATCCGCACCGCGGGGATCACCCCGGGTCCGACGCAGAACCCGGGCGGGGAGGAACCGCTTCCCTCCGCCAGCCCCGAAAAGGAGCCGGTGTGATGGACCTCACCGTCATCTGGGCCTTCATCATCGCCTTTGCGGTCTTCGCCTATGTGGTGATGGACGGCTTCGACCTCGGCATCGGCATCCTCTTCCCGACCTTCGCCGCCGGGCGCGAGCGGGACCGCGCGATGAACTCCATCGCGCCGGTGTGGGACGGGAACGAGACCTGGCTGGTGCTGGGCGGCGGGGGCCTCTTCGCCGCCTTCCCGCTCGCCTATGCCGTGATCCTGCCCGCGACCTATCCGCTGATCATCGCGATGTTGCTCGGCCTCGTGTTCCGCGGGGTCGCCTTCGAATACCGCTGGCGCGATCCGGGGCACCAGAGGTTCTGGGACATGGCCTTCACCGGCGGCTCGCTGGTCGCGGCGCTCGCACAGGGCATGACCCTGGGCGCGTTGTTGCAGGGTATCGAGGTCGTTGACAGGTCGTATGCGGGCAGTTGGTGGGATTGGCTCACGCCGTACACGCTCCTGACCGGGCTTGGCACCGTGGCGGGCTATGCCTTGCTCGGGAGCACCTGGCTGATCTGGAAGCTGGACGGCGCCGAGCAGGGTCACGCCCGCAAGCTCGCCATCTGGGCGGGCGGTGCGACGATTGTGCTGATGGGCGCGGTGAGCCTCTACAACATTGCGCTCAACGAGGAATATGCCGCCCACTGGCTCGCCGCGCCGCAGATATACTGGGTCGCGCCGGTGCCGATCGTCACGGCGGTGGTGTCGCTCTCGCTGCTCCACGGCATCCTCAACGCGCGCAATTCCAAGCCTTTCTGGCTCTCCATCGCGCTGTTCTTCCTCGGGATGAGCGGGTTGGGCGTCACCATCTGGCCTTATGTCGTGCCCCCCGGCCTCACCATCTGGGACGCCGCCGCGCCGGAGCGCAGCCAGATCTTCATGCTGGTGGGGGTCGCCATCACGATGCCGCTGATCATCGCCTACACCGTCTGGGCCTACTGGGTGTTCCGCGGCAAGGTGGCGGACGAGGGGTATCACTGATGCTTGCGCCTCCCGAGAGGGAGCCCGAAGGCCCGCTGTGGAAGCGCCTGCTGTGGATGGCGTGCATCTGGGCCGCGAGCGTCGCGGTGCTGGGCGCGGTCGCTTACATCATCCGCCTGTGGATCGCACCGTGAGCCGGGTGAAGGTCTGGTACGACGGCGCCTGCCCGCTCTGCCTGCGCGAGATCGCGCTGATGCGGCGATTGGACCGGGCCGGTCGCATCACCTTCGTGGACGTGGCGCAAGGGGCCGACCCCTCCTGCCCCGTCGACCGGGCGGCGCTGCTCGCGCGGTTCCATGCCGAGGAGGACGGCGTGATCCACTCGGGCGCGGCGGCCTTCGCGGCGATGTGGCGCGCCATTCCGCTGCTGCGCCCGCTGGGGCTGGCGGCGCGCTCGCCCGCGGTGCTGGGTATGCTCGAGGCGGCCTATCTCCGCTTCCTCAAGGTCCGGCCCCGGCTCCAGCGCCTGTTCGCCTGAAAAACCGCTTGCCCGATCGGGGTCGATGGTCTGAATTCCCGCCCGAGAGAGACGGGAGAGACCACACGCCATGACCTATTTCGGCGCGATGCAGAACGAGATCTACAATGCCGGCCTCAAGGGCATCCTGCCCACCTGGCCGGTCGATTTCGCCACGCTGGAAAAGCGCGCGCACGAGGCGCTGGGGCCGAGCCTGACCAGTTATGTCGCTGGCGGCTGCGGCGACGAACACACGCAGGACCAGAACGCCAGGGCCTTCCATCACTGGGGCATGGTGCCGCGCATGATGGTCGATTGCTCGGTGCGCGATCTCTCGATCGAACTGTTCGGCCACCGCTATCCGACCCCGCTGTTCATGGCCCCCATCGGCCTCAACGGCGAGGCCTCGCAGGACCGGCACGGCGACGTGGCCGCCGCCCGCGCTTCGGCTTTGACCGGGGTGCCCTTCTGCGCCTCGACCCTAGCGAACGATCCGCTCGAGGACGTGAAGGTCGCCTGCGGCGACACGCCCGCCTGGTTCCAGCTCTACACGCCCAAGAACAGGGAACTCGCGGAAAGCCTGATCCGCCGCGCCGAGGACGCGGGCTACAGCGCGCTGGTGGTGACGCTCGACACCTGGGTGACGGGCTGGCGCCCGCGCGATCTCAACGCATCGAACTTCCCCCAGCTGCGCGGCAAGGTGCTGCAGAACTACTTCTGCGATCCGGTGTTCCGCTCGCTGCTCGCGCGGCCGCCCGAGGAGGACCCGGCGGCGGCGATCTTCACCTGGGCGGCCACCTTCGGGCAGGTGCTGACCTGGGACGACATGGCGTGGTTCAAGTCGGTGACGAAGCTCCCCATCGTCCTCAAGGGGATCTGCCATCCCGACGACGCCCGCCGCGCGGTCGATACCGGGGCGGATGCGATCTATTGCTCGAACCACGGCGGCCGGCAAGCCAACGGCGGGATCGCGACCATCGACCTGCTCGCCGATGTCGTCGCGGCTGCAGGGGACACCCCGGTGCTGTTCGACAGCGGGGTGCGCTCCGGCACCGACGCGGTGAAGGCGCTCGCGCTCGGCGCGCGGGCGGTGGGGGTGGGGCGGCCCTATACCTACGGACTTGCGCTTGGCGGGGCCCAGGGCGCGGCCTGGGTGTTAAGATCGATCCTCGCCGAGGCCGATCTCCTGATGGCCGTTAACGGTTATCCGAACCTTGCGGATGTTCGTGCGGCGGGCGCCCGACGGACCGACAGATGAATCGGACAATGCAAGAGCGTTAACTACATTCGGTCTGTGTTTTCCACAGGCTTGCTGGTAAATTGCCCCCATAACAACCACCGAATCGGGGACGCGATCGATGGCAAGACCGACCATCTGGTCCAGTGGGCCGGATCCCATGCGCCGCACCGTGTGTATCCAGGACGAACATTCGCGCCGCGCGCGATATGGGCGGATTCAGCCCATGCAACGGCGGTCGTCGATCCTGGCGCGTATCGCCAGCCTCATCGGCTGAAGCGGGCAGCCGGTCAGCCGCCGGCCTTGGCCAGCATGACGAGCTTGGTGTCGGTGAAGGCGAGATAGCCTTCCTCGCCGCCTTCCGATCCGAACCCGCTGTCGCCGACCCCGCCGAAGGGGGTTTCGGGCGACGAGACGATCAGCTGGTTGATCCCCACCATGCCCGCGCGCAAGGCCCGGCCGAGCGCGTGCGCCTCGTCGAGATCGGCGGAAAAGGCATAGGCGGCAAGGCCATAGCGCAGCGAGTTGGCGATCCGCACGGCATCGGCGATGTCGTCGAAGGGGACGATCCCGGCGACCGGACCGAAGGGCTCCTCGATCATGAAGCGGCTGTCGGGCGCCGGGTTGGCGATCACCGTCGGCTGGAAGAAGAAGCCCTGTCCGGTGATCGCCGAACCGCCGGTGACCACCTCGCCGCGGTTGCCGCCGGCATCGGCGACCACCTGCTCCATCGCCGCCACCCGCCGGGCGTGGGCGAGGGGGCCCATGTCGACGCTGTCGTCTGCGCCGGGATCGCCGACCTTGATCCTGCTCGTGCGGGCGGCGAATTCGGCGACGAATTCGTCGTAGACCTCCTTCGCCACCAGGAACCGCGTGGGCGAGACGCAGACCTGTCCGGCGTTGCGGAACTTGGTCGTCGCGCACATCGCCACGGCCCGCGCGAGATCGGCATTCTTGCTCACGATGACAGGGGCATGGCCGCCGAGCTCCGGAGCGAAGCGCTTCATGTGGGTGGCCGCGAGCGCGCCAAGCTGCTTGCCGATCGCGGTCGATCCGGTGAAGCTCACCTTGCGGGTCACGGGCGAGGCGATGAGGTGCTCGGCGATCGGGCCCGGGTCGCCGTGGACGAGGTTGAGCACGCCCTCGGGCAGCCCCGCCTCGACGAAGCACTCCACCAGCAGTTGCGCCGAGGCCGGGGTGTTCTCGGCCGGCTTGAAGATCGCGGTGCAGCCCGCCGCGAGCGCGCCGGCGATCTTCTTGGCGGGGAGGTTCACGGGGAAGTTCCACGGCGTGAGCAGCACCGCGGGGCCGATCGGCTCGTGGGTCACCATCTGCGCCAGCAGCTGGTTGCCCCGGGTCGGGATCAGCCGCCCGCCCCGGCGCTTGGCCTCTTCGCCAAGAAAATCAATCGTATCGCAGGCCGAGAGGATTTCGCCGACGCCCTGCGCCCGGGGCTTTCCCATCTCGGCGGTGATGACCCGCGCGATGCTTTCGGCGCGCGCGCGCAGCAGGTCGGCGGCGCGGCGCAGGATCGCGTGACGCTCTGCTCCCGGGGTGGCGCTCCAAGAGGGGAAGGCGTCGCCCGCCGCCTTCAGCGCGGCGTCGAGCTGGGCGGTCGAGGCCTTGGGACACCGGCCGATCACCGCCCCGGTCGAGGGGTTGACCACCTCCATCGTGCCGGCCTCGCCATCGGCGATCCACTGGCCGGCGATGAACATCCTGAGGGCGGGGTAGGTGGTCATGGTGCGTTCTCTCGTGCTGGATAGGGGACTGTTTCCGGAGCATCATGCCCCCGGGACGGTGCTGCAACGACATGGCGACGACCGCGCGACGACCGCGCGACGACAGCGGCACGTCACACCGCGACGACGTGCTGCTCGATCGCGCCGAAGATCGAGTGGTTCGCCGCATCGCGCATCTCGATCCGCATGGTGTCGCCGGCCTGCATGAACGGGGTGCTCGGCTTTCCATCGCGGATCGTCTCGATCATGCGGATCTCGGCGATGCAGGAATAGCCCGCGCCGCCCTCTGCCACCGGCTGGCCCGGGCCGCCGTCGGCGCCCTTGTTCGAGATCGTGCCGGTGCCGATGATCGTGCCGGCGCACAGATTGCGGGTCTTGGCGGCGTGGGCGACCAGCTGCGCGAGGTTGAAGGTGGCATCCACCCCGGCATTGGCGCGGCCGAAGGGCTTGCCGTTGAGGTCGACCATCAGCGGCAGGTGGATGAGCGCGTCCTGCCACGCATCGCCCAATTCGTCGGGGGTGACCGCGACCGGCGAGAAGGCGCTCGCGGGCTTGGACTGGAAGAAGCCGAAGCCCTTTTCCAGCTCCGCCGGGATCAGGCCGCGCAAGCTGACGTCGTTGACCAGCATCAGCAGGCGGATGTGGCCCGCCGCTTCCTCGGGCGTGCAGCCCATCGGCACGTCGCCGGTGATGCAGGCGATCTCGCCCTCCATGTCGCAGCCCCATGCGGGGTCGCCGAGCGGAATGTCCTGCCGCGGGCGCAGGAAGGCGTCCGAGCCGCCCTGGTACATCAGCGGGTCGGAATAGAAGCTTTCGGGCACCTTGGCGCCCCTCGCCTGCCGGACGAGTTCCACGTGGTTGATGTAGGCGCTGCCGTCCGCCCATTGATAGGCGCGCGGCAAGGGCGAGTGGGCCTGGCGTTCATGGAACCGCTCGCAGGGCACCGTCTCGTGCTCGACATCGCGGGCGAGCACCTCGAGCTCGGGTGCGACCCGATCCCAATTGTCGAGCGCATATTGCAGCGTCGGTGCGATGTAACCGGCGGCGCAGCAGCGGGTGAGGTCTTTCGACACCACCACCAGCCGCCCGTCGCGCGTGCCGTTGTCGAGGGTTGCAAGTTTCATCGTCTTTCTTCCTAAACTTCCGTTCGTGCTGAGCTTGTCGAAGCACTGTTTTTCTTCTGTCCCGCATCCTTCAGGAAAGGACGGCCCTTCGACAAGCTCAGGGCGAACGGGTCTGGTTCATTGCCCCGGCGCATCGACCTGCACATCGGGGTGCGCCGCGGCGAAGGCGGGCAGGGCGAGGCAGGCGGCCTCGATGCGGGTGAGGTGCGGGCTCGCCGACAGGTCGTAGGCAAAGCGCCGCGCATTATAGAGCTGGGGCACAAGCACGATCTCGAACAGGCCGGGCGCATCGCCGTGGAGGAAATCGCCGGTCCCGATCTGAGCCAGCCGCGCCTCGACCGGATCGAGCGTGCGCTTCAGCCAGGTGCGATACCAGACGTCGATCTCGTCCTGCGTGTGGCCGAGCGGGTCCTTGAGGTATTTGAGAACCGGCAGGTTGTTCACCGCGTGGATCTCGGTCGCGATCCCGTAGGCGAGTTCGCGCACGGTATAGCGGTCCTCGATGTCGCGGGGGAGGAAGGGGGCTTGCGGATAGGCCTCGTCCAGCCATTCGAGCAGCGCCATCGACTGCGCCCGGTCGCGCCCGTCGGCCTCCAGCATCGGCAGCGAGCCGAAGGGATTGCGGCTGGTGAAGCCGCCCTGCTTGTTCTCTGCGGTGACGAGATTGACCGGCACGTTCTCGAAGGCGAGGCCCTTCAGGTTGAGGGCGATGCGCAGGCGGTAGGAGGTCGAGCTGCGGAAATAGCCGTAGAGTCTCATCGTGCTCATGGGCCTGCCATCGCAGGGTTGAGGCGGGGGGGCAAGGGCGCGCTTGCGAAGTTCGTCCGGTCGCACACGGGGGCGGCCGGAGGACCGCTTCAGCCGCTCACGCCGGTGTCAGCGCGCGGCTCACCGTGTCGAGCAGCTTGGCCGGCGGGCAGGGCTTGGCGAGGGTCGTGGCCCCCGGGAAGCGCATCGCCAGTTCGCCCGCCTCGTGCGGGTCGGAATGGAGGATCACCGGCACGTTATCGTCGATCAGCTTCTGCGCCAGTTCGTAGGTCAGCCCGTCGGCCAGTTCGACATCGAGCAGCACCACATCGGGCCGTTCCTTCTGGCAGGCGAGCATGGCCGAGCAGATCCCGGCGTGCGGGCCTTCCACCTCGTAGCCTGCCTCCTCGAAGGTGTCGCACAGGTCGAAGGCGGTCACGAATTCGTCTTCGGCCACCAGGATACGCACGGCCATCGGTCCTCTCCCGCGTCAAACGAATCCCAATCGCGGGAGTGTATCACGGTTTGGACGTCAAGCTTGCGGTAATATTACCCGTTCCTGCCGAATCGTTCCGCAAAGGTGCTCTCGTCGCCCGCAGCGAGCAGCCTGGCCTGTTCCACCCATTGATCGCGGGTGATCCGTCCGCTGAAGCGCCCCAGTTTCGCGTCGATCCGCTCGACCTCCTCGGGCGTCCAGGCGGCGATCTGGGCGAAGGTGGTGATGCCGAATTCGCCCAGCAACGCGGCGATCTTGGGGCCGAGGCCCTTGATCCGGGTAAGGTCGTCGCCGGCGCCGGGCGTGGGGGCGGGCGCGGGGGCGGGCTCCGGCTCGGGTGCGGGGGCCGGGGCAATCTCGGGCCCGGCTTCCGCATCGGTGCCGAGCGGGGCGGCGGCGGTCGGCTGGGCGTTGGCGGCGGCCGAGAGCGGGCCCTGGATGATGTCGATGGCGCGCGGCGCATCGATCAGCGCCTGGTTGCGCGGGGCCGGTGCGGCGCCTTCGGCAAGCACGTCGCGCGCGATGCCGGGGGCGCTGTCGTCCTCCACCACCCGCGCCTTGCGCCCGCCGCGCGCGATCAGCCAGATGACGAACACCAGCACGGCGAGGCCGATCAGGATCAGCGGCAGATAGGAGGCGATGTCGGCGGAGATCATGGGCGTTGCTTTCCGGATGGTCTGCGTGAGTCGCGCGCTTTAGCAGGCTGGTGGGGCCGCGCCCAAGCGCGAGGTTGGTTTTCGTGGCGCGGCGCTAGGCGAGGTCGGTCTCGGGATCGGGCACCACCTGCTTGCGGAACAGCGCCTTGTCCGCCTCGCCGAAGCCTCGCCGCCAGATCACGAGCGCGTAGGTGCCGAGGATTGCGGGGACGCCGATGACGAGCTCGACCCATTCGGGCGCCCAGGTGAAGGCGTATCCCACCACCACGGCAGGTGCGGCGGCATAGACCAGCGCCCAGCGCCAGTTGGAGACGGGGGCCTTGAGCAGGCGCTTCAGCAACAGCGCCTTGACGAGGCTCGAGGTGGCGAGCGCGACCAGCAGCGCGCCTGCGGCGCTCGCGGCCTCGTAGCCCTTGCCGAGGCCATAGGCATCCGCTGCCTTGATCAGCGCAATGGTGAGCGTCGCCTGGAGCGCGATGATCGCGACCGAGATGGCAAGGTTGCGCTTCCTCGCGATGTAGACCAGCACGCTTTCCGAGACGACCGCCATCGAGGCGGCGACCTCGGCGGCGAGCAGGAAGGCGAGCGCGCCGGTGCCCGCGACGTAATCCGGCCCCCACAGCCCCATCACCGCCTCGCCCGGCACGCCCAGCACCAGCGCGATGCCGAGCTGGACGGCGATGATCCAGAACCCCACCTGCCGGACCTGCGCGGCGATCGCCTCCATGTTGCCGATGCGCAGGTTCTTGGTGATGACCGGCGAGAGGATCGGCTCGAAGCTCGTCTTGAGCTTCTGCGGCAGCGAGGCGATCTGCTGCGCGGCGTAGTAGATCCCCACCGCCTGCGGCGGGGCGAAGAGGCCGAGGATGAAGATGTCGAGCAGCCGCGTGCCGCGTTCGATCGCGTCGGCGCCGACGATCGGGAAGGCGCGCGCCGACATGGCGAGCATCGCGCGGCCCTGCGGCTGCCACCCCCGCGGCAGGCCGTAGCTTCGCAGGAAGGGCCACAGCGCGGTCAGGAGCCCGGCATAGATCGAAGCGATGAAGGCCAGCGCCAGCCCCGCCTCGCGCGTCGCGGGGATGAAGAAGAACACCCCCGCCCCGATCGAGATGGTCCACGGCTCCACCACCGCCCGCGCGCGCACGGTGGTGGCGATGTCGAAGCGGTAGGCCTGCGCCGCGAGCAGGATCTCGGTGATGGCGAAGGCGGGGATGGTGGCGACCAGCCAGATGTCCCACTTGCTGTTCATCCCGTTGGGGAACATCGGTTCGGGGAAGACCAGCAGCACGCCCGCCGCGACGGCTGAGTAGAGCAGCGCCAGCAGGATGCCGTCATAGACGAGATTGGTCTCGGCGCTGCGGTTCTCGCCCGCCCCTTCCGACAGGCGTTGCGCAAGCCCGCGCTTCTCGCCCAGCGAGCACAGCAGGGCGACGATCTCGATCAGCACCAGCGCCGAGGCGAAGCGCCCGAGCGCCTCGGCCCCGTAGAGGCGGGTGGCGATGACAAGGAAGGGGATGCGCGCGATCAGGCGGATGACGAAGCCCAGCGTGTTCGTACGCCCGCCCTTGGCGAGCTGCGCGAGATCGTCGCCGTCCCCCGGTGCTGCCGTGCTTTGGGTGGTCACGCGCCGAGGTCTCCGGCATCGCTTTCGAGCTCGGCGCGCAAGGGGCGGGCGAGCAGCGCGGCGACCACCGCGCGGGCGCCGGCACCCTTGAGGATCGCGTCCACCGCATCGACGATCGGCATGGCGATCCCGCGCGCGGCGGCAAGATCGGCGAGGACGGGGGCAGTGAAGGCGCCCTCCGCCACGGTGCGGCGGTCGGCCATCAGGTCGGCGGCGCGCGCGCCTTCGCCCAGCGCCTTGCCGAGGCTGAAATTGCGGCTCGAGGTCGAGGAGCAGGTCAGCACCAGATCGCCGAGCCCGCACAGGCCCGACAGCGTCTCGGCCTCGGCCCCCAGCGCCTCGCCGAAGCGCAGCATCTCGGCAAAACCGCGCGAGATGATCGCGGCGCGCGCGTTCTGGCCGAGCGCAAGGCCCTCCACCACCCCGCAGGCGATGGCGAGCACGTTCTTGACCGCCCCGCCGATCTCCGCGCCGGTCACGTCGTCGGAGTAGTAGGGCCGGAAGGCGGGCCGCGCGATGGCGGGCGCGAGGCGTTCCCACTGCGCGCGCCCGCCGCTGCACGCCAGCGTCACCGCGGTCGGAAGGCCTGCGGCAACCTCGTGCGCGAAGGTCGGGCCGGAGAGCACCGCGACCGCGCTGCCGGGTGCGGCCTCGCGCGCGACGTCGTTCATCAAGCGGCCGGTGCCCGCCTCGATCCCCTTGGAGCACAGCACCAGATCGCGCGGGGCTTCGGAAAGGCCCGAGAGCACCTTGCCCAGCACCTGCGCGGGCGTCACCACCAGCACCGTGCCGATCCCGGCCAGTTCGCCTAGGTCGCCGGTCGCACGGATGCTCGGGGCGAGGGTGGCGGAGGGCAGGTAGAGCGGGTTGCGGCGATCCGCGTTTATCGCCTGCACCACCTCGGTCTCGTAAGCCCAGAGCACGACCTCGCGCCCGTCGCTCGCCAGCATCTGCGCGAGCGCCGTGCCCCATGCCCCTGCGCCGATGACGCCGACCGGGCTCATGCCTTAACCCCCGCGCCGCGCACCGCCTCGGCCGCCGGATCGAGCGGCCAGCGCGGGCGGGCGACGAAATCGAGCGGGTCGCCGGCGAAGCACTCACCCTCGAGCGCGAGCCGCTCGCACCCGGCCCAGGCGATCATCGCGGCATTGTCGGTGCAAAGCGCGAGCGGCGGGGCGGTGAAGCGCATCGCGTGCCGCGCGGCCAGCGCCTCCAGCGCGGTGCGCACTGTCTTGTTGGCAGCAACCCCGCCCGCCACGACCAGCGCGGGGAAGGGGCCGGCGCTGTCCAGCGCGCGTTCGAGCCGGTCGATCAGGCACTCGACCGCAGCCTGCTGGAAGCTCGCGGCGATATCGGCGGGACTGTGCGCGCCGCTCTCGACCGCGCGCAGCACCGCGCTTTTCAGCCCCGCGAAGGAGAAATGCGGCTCGCTCGAACCCTTGAGCGGGCGGGGCAGGGGAACCGCCGCGGGATCGCCCTCCAGCGCCAGCCTCTCGACCGCCGGACCCCCGGGATAGCCGAGGCCGAGAATCTTCGCGGTCTTGTCGAAAGCCTCGCCCAGCGCGTCGTCGATGGTGGTGGCAAGGCGGCGATAGCGCCCGACGCCCTCGACAGCGAGGATCTGGCAATGCCCGCCCGACACCAGCAGGAGCAGGTAGGGGAAGCCCAGCCCTGCGTCCGCGAGGCGCGGCGAGAGGGCGTGGCCTTCGAGGTGGTTGACCGCCAGCAGCGGCTTGCCGCTCGCCATCGCGAGCGCCTTGGCGCTCACCAGCCCGACCATCACCCCGCCGATCAGCCCGGGGCCGGCGGTGGCGGCAATGGCGTCGACCTCGTCGAGCGCGACGCCTGCCTCGTCCATCACCTTCGCCAGCATCGGGGCGAGCCGCTCGGCATGGGCGCGCGCGGCGATCTCGGGCACGACGCCGCCATAGGGCGCGTGTTCGGCCTCTTGGCTGGCGATCGCCTGCGCGACGATCGTCCCGTCGCCGCGCACCAGCGCGACCGCGGTCTCGTCGCAGCTCGATTCGATCCCCAGCACCAGGGGCGCCTTGTCAGAGGTGTGCGTTCGCGATCCCATCCGGCTTCCATCTAGTCTTTGTGAAGGCTAGGGCAAGGCTAGCCATGACCCAAGCATCCCGAGCAGCCCCGAGACTCCGCCTCGGCACCCGCAATTCTCCCCTCGCGATGGCCCAGGCCCACGAGACCCGCGCAAGGCTGTGCGCCGCCCACGGCTGGGCGGAGGAGGAGGTCGAACTCGTCCCCGTCCTGGCGAGCGGCGACAAGGTGCTGGACCGGCCGCTGTCGGAGATCGGCGGCAAGGCGCTGTGGACCAAGGAGCTCGATCAATGGCTCGGCGAGGGGCGCATCGACCTGTCGGTGCATTCGGCCAAGGATGTCGAGACGATCCGCCCGCCGCAGTTCCACTTCCCCGCCTTCCTGCCGCGCGCCGACCGGCGCGATTGCCTCGTGGGCGCCGCGAGCATCGCCGCGATCCCGCAAGGGGCGGTGGTCGGCACCAGCGCGCCGCGGCGGGCGGCGCAGCTTCTGAACCTCAGGCCCGATTGCACGGTCGTCACCTTCCGCGGCAATGTCGCCACGCGGCTGAAGAAGCTCGCCGAGGGCGAGGCCGACGTGACCTTCCTTGCCGCTGCCGGACTGGAGCGGCTGGAGCAGTCCGAGGTCGGCGCGCCGCTCGGCTCCGACGAATGGATCCCCGCCGCGGCCCAGGGCGTGATCGCGATCGAATGCCGCTCGGATGATGCCGCGACCACCGCGCTTCTTGCCGCGATCGACCACGCGCCCACCCGCGCCGAGCTGGAAGCGGAGCGCGCGCTGCTCGCCGAACTGGGCGGCACCTGCCATTCGCCGGTCGCGGTCCTGTGCGAACTGGCGCAGGGCACGTTGACGATGCGCGCCGCGCTGTTCTCGCCCGACGGGGCCGAGCGGATCGAGGGGTCTGCCAGCTTCGCGCCCGGCGATCATGCCCCGGTGCGCGCGCTCGCCGCCGACCTGCTTTCGCGCGCGACGCCGGGCATCGCGCCGCATTTCAGGGCGGCAGGGTGAGCTTCCGGCTTCTCGCGCTCAGGCCCGAACCGGGGCTGTCCGCGACCATCGAGAAGGCCCGCGCAATGGGGCTGGCGATCGCCGGCCATGCGCTCTCGGAAATCCGTCCGGTGGCTTGGGACTGCCCCGATCCGGCGGGGATCGACGGCCTGCTGGTCGGCAGCGCCAACGCCATCCTCCACGGCGGCGAGAACCTCGCCCGGCTCGCGGACAAGCCCATTTTCGCCGTGGGCGAGGCAACCGCCGCCGCCGCGCGCGCGGCCGGTTTCGCCGTCGCCATGACGGGGAGTGGGGGGCTGCAGGGGGTGCTCGACGCGATCCCCTCGCCCTGCCACCTGCTGCGCATCGCGGGCGAGGAACACGTGCCGCTCACCCCGCCTCCGGGGGTGAGCTTTGCCGAGGTGATCGCCTATCGCTCGGTGCCGCTGCCGCTCGATCCCCTCGCCGCGCTGCTGGCCTCTGGCGAGGCGCTGGTGCTGCTCCATTCCGCCGCCACCGCGCGCCACTTCGCCGCCGAGTGCGACCGGCTCGGCCTGCCGCGCGGCGCCGTCACCCTCGCCGCGCTCGGGCCGCGCATTGCAGACGCTGCGGGTAGGGGATGGGCGGGCGTCCATGTCGCCGCGCGTCCCGACGAGAGCACTTTCCTGCAATTGGCATTTGACTTGTGCGAACAGGCGCGCTCCATTCCCGGCTCCCCGCACCGGGAGCCGTAAGCGCGGCACCGGGGACAAGACAGGGTCGCAAAGAACGGATCAGGATGGCATCGCAACCCGGACCATCGACGCAAGCTAGCCCGCGCAAGCCGAGTTCGGCGCGCACGCTCATGCTCGCCGCCGCGCTCGCCTTCATTGCGGGCGGCGCGCTGGTGGGCTGGGTGGTTTGGTACAACCTCGCCGGCGACCGCGCCGCCGCCCCGCGCGCCGACGTGGTGGCCGAGGCAGGCGCCGATCCCGCCGCGCCGACGCCCGCGCTCACCGCCTCGCCAACCCCGCTCGCCGATGCGCGCAAGGCCGAACAGGCGGTGGAGCGGGTGGCCGAGCAGCAGGGCGGGCTCGACCAGCGCCTTGCCGCGGCCGAGCAGCGCCTCACCCAGCTCGACCTCCAGGCCCAGGCCGCCGCCGGCAATGCCGCGCGCGCGGAGAGCCTGCTGATCGCCTTCGCCACCCGCCGCGCGGTCGAGCGTGGGGCGGAGCTGGGCTATCTCGCCGACCAGCTACGCCTGCGCTTCGGCGACCAGTGGCCCAACGCCGTGGGCACGATCATCGATTTCTCGCGCAAGCCGATCCGGCTCGACAGCCTCGTCGCCCGGCTCGAGGGCCTCTCGCCGCAGCTGCGCGAAAGCAGCGAAGGCCCCTCGTGGGGCGCCTTCAAGCGCGAGTTGAAGCAGCTTTTCGTGTTCCGCCGCGAGAGCACCCCGTCGCCCCAGCCCGAACGCCGGATGGAACGCGCGCGCTGGGCGCTCGAACAGGGGCGCTACCAGGCGGCGATTGACGAGGTTCGTGGGATGCCCGGCGCGGCCAAGGCCGAAGGCTGGATTGCCGATGCGGAACGCTACAAGAAGGCCATGGACGCGCTCGAGGTGATCGAGACCGCCGCCGTGCTCGACCAGCGCGGCCTGCGCGACGGCGCGGGCAATCCGGTGCGGCAATTGAGCCCGCTGGTGCGGCCTTAGTTTCTCGGCCACCTCCGGTGGTCTGCATCGCGCGCAAGGGCGATCGAAAGCCAATCAACCCCGCAGCAGTTCCGGCAGGTCGCCCGAGACCCCGCGCGCCTCGTCCATGAAGAACTGCTTGAGCAGCGGCGTGCGCTGCACCGCCGCCATGCCGAGGCGGCGCACCGCGCTTGCCGCGTTGCCGGGGACGCCGAACAGGCGGGTGAGCCCGTCCGTCGCCAGCGCGACCATGAAGCTGTCGAGCCCGCGCCAGTTCTCGTAACGCTTGAGCACCTCGGGATCGCCCGGATCGAGGCCCAGCCGCGCGCCGTCCGCCAGCACCTCGACCAGCGCGCCGACATCGCGCAGCCCGAGGTTGAGGCCCTGCCCCGCAATCGGGTGGATGCCGTGGGCGGAATCGCCGATCAGGGCGAGCCGCTCGGCGGTAATCTTCGCCGTGTGATGGAAGCCGAGCGGGTAGCTCGAGCGCTGCCCCACCGAGAGCACCTTGCCCAGCACCCCGCCCATGCGCTTCTCGACCTCGGCGAGGAAGGCCCGGTCGCCCAGCTTGGTGACGCCCGCCGCATCGCTTTCCGACACGGTCCATACCAGCGAGCAGCGGTGGGTGCCGTCGGCATCGTCGTTCAGGGGCAGCAGCGCGAAAGGCCCGGCGGGGTAGAAGATCTCCCACGCGACGTTCCCGTGCGGCTTTTGGTGGGTGAGGCCGCAGATGATCGCGCGGTGCTTGTAGTCCCACTTGGCGATGGTGATCCCCGCCGCGTCCCGGGTCGGGGACTGGCGGCCCTCGGCGGCGACCATCAGGCTGCCGCGGAACTTGCGCCCGTCGGCGGTCACCGCCGCGACGCCGTATTCGCTGCGCTGGCGCTCGGTGACGGTCGCCTTGCTGGTCCACTGGATCAGCGGCTCCTTCGCCGCGGCCTCGAACAGGGCGAGGCGCAGGCGGCGGTTGGGGAACATCCGCCCGAGCGTGCCGTCACCCTCGCCGGGGACGAAGTCGAGCCGCCCGGGCTTCTGCTGGTCGGTCACGGCGATGCTGGCGATGTCGCAGGCGAATTCCTCCAGACCCTCGGCGATGCCGATATTCTCGAACAGGTGCCAGCTCGCGGTCGAGATCGCGGTGGCGCGGTCGTCGAAGCCCTCGGCGGTCAGCTCGGCCGGGTCGGCGCGGTCGATCACGTGGCTCGACAGGCCCTTCCTGGCCGCCGCGAGCGCGAGGGTCATGCCCACGAGGCCGCCGCCGAGGATGACGAGATCGCGGGGTTTGTCTGAAGTCGCTGTCACCTTGGCCGCTCCGATTGCGAAGTCACGGGCTCATGCCTAGAGGGTAGCCCGTGCACCGCGCAAGAATCTTCCCCCGCCTGACGCGACAATTCGCTGCATGGGTGCTTGCGCTGGCCGCAAGCCTCGCTCTGTTCGCCCCCGGCGCGGTGGCGCAGGAGGCGGGCGGGCGCAAGGAGGTGTTCGGCGATGCCAACATCGCCGTCACGCTCCACGCCGAGGGCGCGCCGCAGGAGGGCAGGGAGTGGCTCCTCGCCCTGCGCTTCATGCCGAGCGCGCCCGAATGGCACGGCTACTGGTCGAACCCCGGCGATGCGGGGGCGGGGATGCGCCTCAGCCTCGACCTGCCGGCCGACTGGGAGGTGGGCGAGGCGCGCTATCCGGTGCCGAAGCGCCTGCTGATCAGCGGGCTGATGAACCACATCTACGAAGGCCCCTACACGGTGCTGGTGCCCGTCACCCCGGGGCCGAGCGTCAGGACCTTCACTCCGCCGGTAAAGGGCCATGTCGAGTTCCTCGCCTGCACCGACCAGATCTGCGTGCCGCAGGATGCGCTGCTGACCGCCGAGACGGGCGGCGATTTCGCGCGCTGGCGGGCCGAGGTCGCACCGCTGCTCGATGCCAGGGCGCGCTTCGCGATCAGGGGCAAGACGCTGCGCATCGCCATTCCCCTGCCCGAGGGCATGGGCCTTGCCGATCCCCATGTCTTCGTCGCGAACGAGCAGCTGGTCGCCTATGCCGCGCCCCAGACCTTCCGCCGCGCGGGCGACGTGCTGGTGGCCGAGATTCCGCTCGATTCCTACGGCACCGGCAAGGCCGAGGGGCTGGCGGGCATCCTCGCTTTCGGCGACGGATCGGGGGTGCGCTTCACCGCCGCGCTCGGCGCGGTGCCCGCCGGCGGCGAGGTGGTGAAGGGCCCTGCCGCCGCCGCCGGAGCCCCGCCGTGGTGGACGCTGGTGTTGGGCGCATTGCTCGGCGGGCTGCTGCTCAACATCATGCCCTGCGTCTTCCCGATCCTCAGCCTCAAGGCGATCGCGCTCGCGCGGGCGGGCGAGAGCGAGGCGCGGGCGCGGGCCGAAGGGCTGGCCTACACCGCAGGCGTGGTGATCGCCTGCCTCGGATTGGGCGCGCTGCTGCTGGCCCTGCGCGCGGCGGGCGAGCAGGTCGGGTGGGCCTTCCAGTTGCAGGAGCCTGGCGTCGTCGTCGCGCTGCTGGTGCTGGCGGCGGCGATCACGGCGAACTTCGCCGGGCTGTTCGAGCTGCCCGCGATCTCGGTGCGGATGGGGGGCGAGCGGGCCGGGGCCTTCGCCACGGGCCTGCTCGCGGCCTTCGTCGCCACGCCCTGCACCGGGCCCTTCATGGCCGCGGCGCTCGGCGCGGCGCTGCTGCTGCCGGTGCCGCAGGCGCTGCTGCTGTTCGCCCTGCTCGGGCTGGGGCTGGCGCTGCCCTTCCTGCTGCTCGGCTTCGTCCCGCCTCTGCGGCGGATGCTGCCCAAGCCCGGCGCGTGGATGGAGCGGTTCCGGCGGATCATGGCGATCCCGATGGCGCTTACCTTCCTCGCCCTCCTGTGGCTGACGGTGCAGCTCGGCGGACGGTCCTTCGGGGTGGTGGCGCTTGTGCTGGTGTTCGGCGTGCTGCTCGGCCTGTTCGTGACCGGCAGGCTGCAACGCGGCGGCAAGATGGCCTGGCCCGCCTTCGGCCTCGTCGCCGCGCCCTTCCTCGCCTTTGCCCTGATCGCGCTCCCCAACCTCTACGAGGCCAGGGGCGCCGAGGCGAAGGAGAGCATCCATGCCCCGCAGGCCTTCAGCGCCGAAGCTCTGGCCGAGGCGCGCGCGAGCGGCAAGCCGGTGTTCCTGTGGTTCACCGCCGACTGGTGCGTGACCTGCAAGGTCAACGAGGCCGCCGCGATCGAGCGCGAGAGCGTGCGGGCGGCTTTCGAGAAAGCGGGCGTGGTGACGATGGTCGGCGACTGGACGCGGCGCGACGCGGCGATCACGCAGTTCCTGACCGAACAGGGCGCGGCGGGCGTGCCGCTCTACCTATGGTATGCGCCGGGTGCCGCTGCGCCCGAGCAGCTGCCGCAGGTGCTTACGCCGGAACTGCTGGAAGCGCAGGCGGCGCGTCCGAACCGTCCCCGGCCCTAGCGCGGCAGGCCTCCACCAGCGCCATCGGCAGCGGGCTGGGGTTGAGCCGCACCAGCCCAGCGCCCGGCACGGTCACGGTCGCCTCGCGCACGGGCTTGAGCGCATCCCACTCGCGCGCCGCAGCGGGCACTTCGCCCTGCCACAGGGCCCGGTTGCCGACCCTCGTCGCATCGACCGGGAAGCGCCCGATCCAGCCATTGCCGATCAGCGCCAGCAGCGCGCTTGCGCCCGGGTCTGCCGGGGCATGGCGGGTGATCCTGAGCCGCGCGGCGGGGCCGGCGGGTTCGAGGCATTCGAGCGCGATCAGCACCGGCTTGCCCGGGACGCCGTAGACCAGCCGCAGCGGGTTCGCCGTGCTCGTCCAGATCGCGCCGGTGACATCGGGCGAGGGCAGGGGCTCCGACGGCGCGCCCGTCGGCCCCAGCAGCGACACGCGCGCCACGGCGGCATCGGTCGGCGGGGGCTTGCAGCCGGCAAGGCCGCCCGCCAGCGCCAGCCCCGCCAGAAGGGCGCCTGCGCGGATCATCGGGCGCGGATGAAGGCGCGCAGATCGGCCGAGAGCTTCGCGCGATCCTCGTCGCGCACATACATCATGTGGCCGGCGTCGTAATATTTCCACGTGATCCGGTCCTGCGGAATGCCGGGGCGCTTGAGCGAATATTCCGCCCCGAAGAAGGGCGTGGCAAAATCGTAGTAGCCCTGCGCGTTGAACAGGCGCAGCTGGCTGTTCTGCCGCATCGCGCGCCCGATCAGCGGGGCGACGTTGAGATAGGCGCCGCGGAACGAACCGTCGAGGCTCCAGTCCCAGTTGCGCCCCGGTTCGCGGCCGATCGACTGGTATTCGCGGTCGGTCTTGTACCCCAGCGTCTCGCGCGCCCAGCTGTTGACCGCCGCGGTGTAGCCCGCGTCGATGCCGTAGAAGCTCGGATCATTGTCGGGCGTCTCGCCGGCGGCGTCGTAATCCGTGCCGGTGTAGCGCGCATCGAGCCGGCCGATGGTCCGGCCCCGGTCGCGCAGCAGTTCCTTGTAGAACCGCTGGTCGGTGACGCGCAGGTTGGCCTGTTCGAGATAGGTCTCCGATAGGCCGGTGAGGCGCGAGAGTTCCTTGCGCACCGCGGCGCGTTCCTCGGCGGGCAGGTCCTGCCCCTTGAGCAGCGCGCTGGCGAAGGGGCCGATGGCAAAGCGCCGCGCTTCCTCGGCGATCGCCTCGACCGAGGGGGCCTGCACCTTCCCGTGGTAATAGGCCGCCGCGGCCATGTTCGGCAGGGTGACGACATAGGCAAGCTCGTTGCCCGGCGTCGTGTCCTCGACCCCGAAATCGAGGATCGTCGAGATCAGGATGAGGCCGTTGAGGCCGACATCGTTGTAGGTGCTGCCTTCCAGCTCGTCGGCGACCATTGCGGTGCGGGTCGTGCCGTAGCTCTCGCCGCCGAGGAACTTGGGGCTGTTCCAGCGGCCGTTGTCGTTGATCCAGCGCCGGATCACCTTGGCGACGGCGCGCCCGTCCTGCCTCAGGCCGTAGTACTTCTTGGGGTCTGTGCCCTGCGTGAGGTGGCTGAAGCCGGTGCCCGGCGGGTCGATGAACACGAGGTCGGCGACGTCGAGCAGGCTGTCGGGGTTGTCGAGCAGCGGATAGGGGGGCGCCCCGTCATCGCGCGCGTCCGAGGGGATCGCGACCCGCTTTGGCCCGAAGGCGCCCATCTGCAGCCACACCGAGCCCGAGCCGGGGCCGCCATTGTAGATGAAGAACACCGGGCGGGTCGGGTCCACCGGGGTCTTCACGTAGGAAGTGGTGACGATCACCGCCTCGGCCTTGCCGGCATCGTCGGTCAGGATCGTGTCGGCGATCGTCGCGCGGTAGGCGATCCGCTGCCCGCCGAAGGTCCCCGCGAGATCGCGCGTGCGCACCTGCGGGGCAGGGGAGGCGGCGGTCGGCTTGGCGGCCTCGTCCTTGGGCGCATCCTGCGCGGTGGTGGGAACGGTGAAGGCGAGGGTGCCGGCAGCGGCCAGCAGCGCGAGGAATCGGGCGTTCATGGGCCGAGGGGAGTGACAGGCTTGTGACGCCGGTTCAAGCCCTCGGCCTAGGGTTTGCCCCCCATCCGCTTGTAGCGTGTCTTGCCATAGCGGGTCTTGCGCGTCCCCGGCTTGCCCTCGTTGGAACGGCCGACGATCGGCGCGCGTTTCTGGTCGTCGGGCAGGCCGAGTTCGTCCGCCTCAAGCCGCCGGATCTCGTCGCGCAGGCGCCCGGCTTCCTCGAATTCGAGGTTCGCCGCCGCTTCGCGCATCCGCTTCTCGAGGTCCTCGATGTAGGAGCGCAGGTTGTGGCCGACGAGGTTGTTGCGGTCCTCGTCGCCGGTGTCGATCACCACCGAATCCTGCGAGGCGGTGTGGGCGACGATGTCGTGGATGTTGCGCTTGATCGTCTGCGGGGTGATGCCGTGCGCCTCGTTGAATTCCTGCTGCTTGGCGCGGCGGCGGTCGGTCTCGGCGAGCGCGCGCTCCATGCTGCCGGTGATGCGGTCGGCGTAGAGGATCACCCGGCCATCGACATTGCGCGCGGCGCGGCCGATGGTCTGGATGAGGCTCGTCTCCGAGCGCAGGAAGCCTTCCTTGTCGGCATCGAGAATGCAGACGAGGCCGCATTCGGGGATGTCGAGGCCCTCGCGCAGCAGGTTGATGCCGACCAGCACGTCATAGACCCCGAGCCTGAGGTCGCGGATCAGCTCGATGCGTTCGAGCGTCTCGACGTCCGAGTGCATGTAGCGCACGCGCACGCCCGCCTCGTGCATGAACTCGGTGAGGTCTTCGGCCATGCGTTTGGTGAGAGTGGTGACGAGCGTGCGGTATCCCAAGGCGGCGGTCGCCTTGCACTCGGCGATGCAGTCCTGCACCTGGTCCTCGACCGGACGGATGGTGACGGGCGGGTCGATGAGGCCGGTGGGGCGGATCACCTGTTCGGCGAAGACCCCGCCGGTCTGCTCCATCTCCCACCCGCCGGGGGTGGCCGAGACGCAGAAGGTCTGCGGGCGCATCGCGTCCCACTCGTTGAACCGCAAGGGGCGGTTGTCGATGCACGACGGCAGGCGGAAGCCGTATTCGGCGAGGGTCAGCTTGCGGCGGTGGTCCCCGCGCGCCATCGCGCCGATCTGGGGCACGGTCTGGTGGCTTTCATCGACGAACAGCAGCGCGTTTTCGGGCAGGTACTCGAACAGGGTCGGCGGCGGTTCGCCCGGCAGACGCCCGGTGAGGAAGCGGCTGTAGTTCTCGATCCCCGCGCAGCTGCCGGTCGCGGCGATCATCTCGAGGTCGAAATTGGTGCGCTGTTCGAGGCGCTGGCGTTCGAGCAGCTTGCCCTCGATCTCCAGTTCCTTCAGCCGTTCCTCCAGCTCGAACTTGATGGCGGCCATGGCTTGCTTCATCGTCGGGCCGGGCGTGACGTAGTGCGAATTGGCATAGACCCGCACCTTCTCCAGCGCCGCCCCCTTGGTGCCGGTGAGCGGATCGAATTCGCTGATCGCCTCGATCTCGTCGCCGAAGAAGCTGACCCGCCAGGCCATGTCCTCGTAGTGCGAGGGGAAGATTTCGAGGCTGTCGCCGCGCACCCGGAAACAGCCGCGGGTGAAGGCGGCATCGTTCCTCTTGTATTGCAGGGCCACGAGCTTCCTGATCAGCTCGCGCTGGTCGACCACTTCGCCGACCTTGATGTCGAAGATCATCGCCGAATAGGTCTCGACCGAGCCGATGCCGTAGAGGCACGACACGGACGCGACGATGATCACGTCGTCCCGCTCCAGCAGCGCCCGGGTGGCCGAGTGGCGCATCCGGTCGATCGCCTCGTTCACGCTCGACTCCTTCTCGATATAGGTGTCGGAGCGCGGGACGTAGGCCTCGGGCTGGTAGTAGTCGTAGTAGCTGACGAAGTATTCGACCGCGTTCTCGGGAAAGAAGCTCTTGAACTCGCCGTAGAGCTGGGCGGCGAGGATCTTGTTGGGGGCGAGGATCAGCGCGGGGCGCTGGAGCGTCTCGATCACCTTCGCCATGGTGAAGGTCTTGCCGCTCCCGGTGACGCCGAGCAGCACCTGGGTCTTCTCGCCCTCCCGCGCGGCGCCCACCAGTTCGGCGATCGCGGTCGGCTGGTCGCCCGCCGGCTCGTAGTCCGACACCAGCTTGAACGGGATGCCGCCCATCGACTTGTCGGGGCGCGCAGGGCGGTGGGGGGTGAAGTCCGCGCCCGTTTCGGGCTCGTCCAGTCCGCGGCGGATCACGAGTTCGGCCATGCTTCATCTATGGGGAACAAAGCGGGGACGTGCAAGGCGGGGCGGCAGCAGTTGGCGCTTTTCGGGCACGAACGGCAGCGAATGCTGTTATGCTGGGACAAGCGCAGCAGGAGACGAGCACATGACACGCATCACCATCATCGCCGCAAGCGCAGCGGCCGCCCTGCTGGTCGCGGGCTGTTCGGGCGGGAACGCCGATGCCGACGGAAATGGCGAGGTCAGCATGAAGGAGGCGGCGGACAAGGCCCGCAACGAAATGCCGCGCCCGCAGCCGGGCCTCTACAAGACCACCGTCACCATGACCGGGCTCGAGATCCCGGGGATGCCGCCCGAGATGGCGGGGCACGGGGCGGGGCTGACGACCACCTCGGAACATTGCCTCACCCAGGCCGAGGTCGACAAGGGCTTCGGCGAGCTGGTCAAGCGGGGGCAGGACGGCGAGTGCAGCTACGAACGCTTCGACGTGGCGGGCGGCAAGCTCGATGCGGTGATGATCTGCAACGCGCAAGGGCGGGCCGCGCGGATGGAGATGACCGGCACCACCACCGCCACCGGCGCCGATCTCGAGGCCGAGATGGCGATGGAATTCGACGGCGCGGGCAAGGGCACGATGCGCTTCACCGCAAAGCACGAGCGGATCGGCGAGTGCCCTCCGGCGAAGTGAAACATGTCGTAATTGTTACAACGGTGACAATTCATTGAACATTCAGTGCGGTTCTGGCTTGGTGCCCGGCATGGCATCGCCGCGTTTCGCCTTTGACCGTCCCCGCCTTCCCGCCCCGCTGATCGCGGCGGCGAGCGCGGCTGGCGCGCAGGCGCAGCAGGCCTACGCCGCGACCGAGCTTGCCCGCCGTCTCGCCCTGGCGCGCGAGGCCATCCCCGAGGAATTCGAGGCCGGAAAGCCGCGCCTGGTGCGCCTGCTGGGCGAGGCCGAGGTGCTGCTCGAACCGATCCGCCGGCCGCGCCGTTCGGTGCCGATCGCGGCGACGAGCAACCCGCAGGTCGCGATGATCCTCCCCGGTTTCGCCACCCACCCGATGCGGATGCGCTATCTCGCGCGCCAGCTCGAGAGCGCCGGGCATGTCGCCAAGCGCTGGGGGCTGGGCTTCAACTGGGGGCCGACGGACGAGAACTTCGCCGCGATCGAGGAACGGCTGCTCCAGCTCCACGCCCGCCACGGGCGCAAGGTGGTGCTGATCGGCTGGAGCCTCGGCGGGCTCTATGCGCGCGAGTTGGCCAAGCGCCAGCCGCAGGCCGTGGCGAAGGTCATTACGATGGGCTCGCCCTTCTCTGGAAGCCCCCGCGCGAACAACGTGTGGCGCGCTTACCAGTTCATCACTGGCCATTCGGTCGACGCCCCCCCGGTCGCCGCCGAGCTCAAGGTCAAACCCCCGGTCGAGACGGTCGCGCTGTGGAGCGCCAACGACGGCGTGATCGGCCCGCGCTGCGCCGCCGGCCGCCCGGGCGAGCGCGACCGCGCGATCCCGCTGCGCTGCACCCACATGGGCTTCACCTACGACCCGCAGGTGATCGCCACGTTGCTCGCGGAGCTCGAATCCACCCGGGCCTGACACACCTCCGCAGCATTCTTGCGCAAAGTGATGTGACCGCTTCCCTTTTGCGAAACTCCGGTTACTTGTTGCATTGCACCTAAGGGGACGATGCGAAGGGTCGATGCACGGGCGGGGCAGCAATTTCGACGAGATGTTCGACGGCGAGGGCGGCACGCGCCCGGCCTATGCCGAATATTGCCGCTGGTACGACGAACAGCCGCCAGAACTGATGCGCCGCAAGAACCGCGAGGCGGACGACACCTTCCGCCGCACCGGGATCACCTTCAACGTCTATGGCGAGAACGAGGCCGAGGAGCGCCTCATCCCCTTCGACATGGTGCCGCGCATCATCACCGCCGCCGAATGGCGCCGCCTCTCGCGCGGGATCGAGCAGCGGGTGCGGGCGCTGAATTCCTTTCTCTACGATCTCTACCACCGGCAGGAGATCGTGCGCGCCGGACGCCTGCCCGAACGCCTGCTGCGCGGCAACGACGCCTGGCTCGCCAACATGGTCGGCTTCACTCCGCCGGGCGGCATCTACACGCACATCGTCGGCATCGATCTGGTGCGCACCGGGCCGGACGAGTTCTTCGTGCTGGAGGACAACGCCCGCACGCCTTCGGGCGTCTCCTACATGCTGGAAAACCGCGAGACGATGATGGGGATGTTCCCCGATCTGTTCAGCCGCATAGGGGTGGAGTCCGTTTCCAATTACCCCCGCCGCCTCGCCCGCAGCCTCGCGGCCTGCGTGCCGCCCGCCTATACCGGGGGCAAGCCGACCGTCGCGGTGCTGACGCCGGGGATCTACAATTCGGCCTATTTCGAGCACGCCTTCCTCGCCGACCAGATGGGGGCCGAGCTGGTCGAGGGCAGCGACCTGCGTGTGGTGGAAGGGCGGGTGCAGATGCGCACCACGCGCGGCTACCAGCCGATCGACGTGCTCTACCGCCGGGTCGACGACGAGTTCCTCGATCCGCTCACCTTCAACCCCGATAGCGTGCTCGGGGTGCCGGGCATCATGGACGTCTACCGCTCGGGCGGAATCACCATTGCCAATGCGCCGGGCACGGGCATTTCCGACGACAAGGCGATCTATTCCTTCATGCCCGAGATCGTCGAGTTCTACACCGGCGAGCGGCCGCTGCTTCCCAATGTCCAGACCTGGCGCTGCGCCGACAAGGACAGCCTCGCCTATGTGCTCGACAACCTCGCCGAACTGGTGGTGAAGGAAGTCCACGGCTCGGGCGGCTACGGGATGCTGATTGGGCCGACCTCGTCGAAGCGCGAGATCGCCGCCTTCCGCGAGAAGCTCGTCGCCAAGCCCGAGAACTACATCGCCCAGCCCACGCTCGCCCTGTCGACCTGCCCGATCTACACCGCCAAGGGCCTCGCGCCGCGGCACGTGGACCTCCGGCCCTTCGTGCTGGTCAGCCCGGAAGGGATCGACATCACCCCGGGCGGGCTCACCCGGGTGGCGCTCAAGAAGGGGTCGCTGGTGGTCAATTCCTCGCAAGGGGGCGGCACCAAGGACACCTGGGTGCTGAAGGACTGACATGCTCGGGAGAACCGCCAACAGCCTGTTCTGGATGTTCCGCTATCTCGAGCGGGCCGAGAATACCGCGCGCCTGCTCGAGGCGGCGCTGCGGATGGCGCTGACCCGCGACGTGGTGACCGCCGAGGCCGAATGGCGCTCGGTCATCGCGACGCTGGGGCTGCAGCAGGCCTTCGATGCGATGCATGACGGCTACGACGGGCTGTCGGTGTGGAACTTCGTGCTGCGCGGTCCGTCCAACCCCGGAAACGTTCGCGCGATGATCGGGGCGGTGCGCGCCAATGCGCGGGCGGCGCGGATCAACATCTCCTCCGATGTGTGGGAGGCGGTCAACGAGAACTGGATGCGGCTCGACCGGCTGCTCGCGCGCCCCGTGGGGCAGACGATGGTGGGCGAGGTGCTCGCCGCGATCCGCCGCGCAGGCACGCAGGTCCACGGCGCCTTCGACGGTTCGATCCTGCGCGACGAGGGCTACCACTTCAGCCGCGCGGGCACCTTCATCGAACGCGCCGATTCCACCGCGCGCATTCTCGACATGAAGTATTTCCTGCTGCTCCCCTCGCTCTCCTATGTCGGGTCGAGCCTCGATACCGGACAGTGGGAACAGGTGCTGCGCTCGGTCGCGGGGGCGCGGGTCTATTCCTGGCTCAACGCCGGCCAGATCGAGGCGCGCGGGATCGTGGAGTTCGTGGTGCTCGACGAACGCTTTCCGCGCAGCCTCGCCTTCTGCCGCAATGCCCTGCGCGATTGCCTCGCGGCGCTCGCCCGCACCCACGGCGTCGAGGGGGAGGCGGTGGCGCTGATGCGCGATGCCGACACCCGGATCAGCCACCTCACCGTCGACGAGATCTTCGACCAGGGCCTGCACGAATTCCTCGTCGATTTCCTCGCCCGCAACAACGCCATCGCCGGGGCGATCGCGGGGGATTACCGGTTCCACGCATGAGCAAGCTCAAACTCCAGGTCCGCCACACCACGCACTATGCCTTCGGCGAGCCGGTGGTGCACGCGCTCCAGCGGCTGCGGCTGACGCCCAAGGAGACGCAGGGCCAGCGTGTGATCGAATGGCATATGCGCTTCGAGAACGCCCGCGCCGAGCTCCAGTACGACGACCAGCATTTCAACCACGTCACGCTCGTCAGCCTCACGCCCGGCGCGCGCGAGGTGACGGTGACCTGCGAGGGTCTGGTCGAGACCGAGGACAATGCCGGGGTGATCGGCCGCCATTCGGGCCACCTGCCGCTGTGGAGCTTCCTGCGCCAGACCCCGCTGACCCGCCCCGGCGCGAAGCTGCGCGCCCTGCTGCGCGAGGTGCCCGCCGCCGCATCAGACGCGCCGCTCGATTACCTCCACGCGCTCTCGGCCCTGATCCGCGAGCGCGTGGCTTACGAGACCGGCCGCACCCATGCCGCGACCACTGCCGAGGAGGCGGTGCTCCACGGCTACGGCGTGTGCCAGGATCACGCCCATGTCTTCATCGGCGCGGCGCGGGCGAGCGGCATTCCGGCGCGCTATGTCAGCGGCTACCTCTTGATGGACGACCGCATCGAGCAGGAGGCGACCCATGCCTGGGCCGAGGCGCATGTGGAGGGGCTGGGCTGGGTCGGCTTCGACGTCTCGAACGGCATCTCCCCCGATCCGCGCTATGTCCGCGTCGCCACGGGGAGCGACTACCGCGATGCCGCCCCCGTCACCGGAATCAGTATAGGGGCGTCCGACCAGCGCCTGACGGTCGGCGTCGCGGTCGAGGCGCAGCCCGCCGCGGGCCAGAGCCAGAGCCAGGGCCAGTCGAACCAATAATCGGACAGACCGCCCGGCGATTTTGCGCTAGCGCCGTCTTGGGGCTAGGGCGGCGGACGGACCGCGGGGCGAGGAAAAGGACACAGCATGACCTATTGCGTTGGCATGGTGCTCGAGAAGGGGCTTGTCCTCATGAGCGACACGCGCACCAATTCCGGCGTCGACAACATCTCGACCTTTCGCAAGCTGTTCCACTGGAGCGTGCCGGGGGAGCGCATGATCGCGGTGATGACCGCGGGCAACCTTGCCACCACCCAGGCGGTGATCAGCCAGCTCGAGGAGCGCACCAAGGCCCCCTCGGAGCGCGAGAACTGCCTGCTCAAGGGCACCACCATGTTCCAGGTCGCGACCGAGATCGGCCGCATCCTGCGCGGGACGATCGAGGAAGTGCAGCGAGCCAACGGCGACGGAGGCAAGGGCCGCTTCACCGCGACGATGATCGTCGCCGGGCAGATCGCCGGCATGCAGCCGCGGCTGTTCATGATCTACCCGGAGGGCAACTTCATCGAGGCGAGCTGGGACACGCCCTTCTTCCAGATCGGCGAGACCAAATACGGCCGCCCGATCCTGATCCGCGGCTACGAGCGGGACATGAGCTTCGAGGAAGCGGTCAAGTTGTTGATGGTAAGCTTTGATTCGACTCTGAAGGCAAATCTTTCGGTCGGATTGCCGCTCGATCTGCTGGTGATCGGCAGGGATGGCTTCAAACCTTTGCATGAGCACCGGGTCACCGCCGAGGACGAATATTTCGATGCAATTTCATCGGGTTGGGGCAATGCCCTGAGGTCCGCGTTCCATTCGCTCCCTCCGTACAAATTCGGCAACGACGCTTAGGACACGGGCCCTATATCGCTCCAATCCGGAGATAAGATTTCCTTTTGTTTCAAAGGGATGATACTTTCCGGAGATGGTAAATCCTCCGGATCGGCGGCGCTCCTGCGTGAAACCCATAATGGGTTAGAGCAGACACCGTTGCATGACACGCAAAGCCTCGCTCCACTTCGTCGACTCTTGCAGCCGTCAACGCGCCGAACTGGCCAGGGTCGGCTTCGGCCTGGGCCATCACTGCGAGGTCTATGGCGACCTTTCCGAACTGGCGGTACATCCGCCGCGCGAAGGCATCATCATCGCCCGCGACACCGCCGAAGAGGGCGGGGTCGGCATGATCCTCGACCGGCTCGGGCGGCTCGGCATCTGGCTCCCGCTGATCGCGGTCGACATCCAGCCGCGCCCGGGCCGCATCGTCGAGGCGATCAAGGCCGGCGCGCTCGACTATCTCGCCTTGCCGCTCGATCCGGAACGCTTCACCCGCTGCCTGCTGCGCATCGAGAAGGAGGCCGAACAGTTCGGCGCCGCCCGCCGCCGCATGATCGAGGCGCGGGACCGCATCTCGACCCTCTCGCAGCGTGAACGCGAAGTGCTCGACTGGCTGGCCGAGGGCAGCAGCAACAAGGCGATCGCGCGCGAGCTCGACATCAGCCCCCGAACCGTCGAGATCCACCGCGCCAACATGATGACCAAGCTCGGCGCGCGCCATGCGGCCGAAGCGGTGCGCCTGAAGCTGGAGGCGAAACTCGAGCCCAAGCTGCGCGCGTGAGCTGACGCGCGGCAGTCCCGCGTTCCGTGCGCCCCTTCCGGACCGCGGCCGCCGGCAGGTCCGGCAAATAGAGGTTTATCCCCCAAGGCGGCCCTCAGGGGCCGACCTTCGGTCAAGGGGTCGCCGTTCCCCTGTCTTGCGAGACGAGCGCGAGGCGGCCGGCTCCAAGGGCCGGTTGGCGTGTGGTCGGAGGGCCTCAGGCCCTGAGCGCTTGCGGCAGGAAATCCCCTCCGTGCTGCGTCAGCGGCAGAACTTCGCGCCGGTGCCTTCGAGATGGAAGTGATCCTCGTGGGCGGCGTTGTATTCCGGGCCGAGCACCGTGCCGAACCGCTTGCAGGCGCTGCGATGCACCACCCGCAGGAACTCGCGCGTCGCCGCATCGCCGCCGTTCCAGTCGCGCTTGAGCACGATGCGTCGGCCATCGGCGAGCACGAAGCCCGACACGTCGATCGCCTCCGCGCGGGCGTGGGCTGAAAGCCGCTCGGTCCCGGCGACGTTGCGGCAGGCGTAGGATCCCATCGTCTCGATGCGCGCAACCGGGCTGCCGAGGATCTGGCGTGCGGCGCGGTCCACCCCGAAGCGCGCCCAGTCGCCGAATGCCTTGGCGACCTGGCACTGCACCGGGCCGAGATTGGCGACGCTGAGCGGCGCGCGGTCGCCCGCCAGCGCCATCAGCTGCACCGTGCCGAGCTTGTTGCACCCCGGCGCGGCATAGGTGTCGGGCAGGGGATCGAAACGGGCCCCGCTTGCGCCCAGATCGGCAAGGCAGCTCGCGTCACCCGGGCGCGGGGCGAGGCTCTGCTGCACCGAGGCGACCGGCACTGCGGGCCGCGCGGGCGCACGGGCGGTCTGGCCGGGAGAGGCAGGGGCCGCTCCGCCGCTGCCGCCAGGGACCAGCGAACCGCAGCCTGCCAGCGCCATGGCTGCGGCTGCTAAAAGCGCTCCGGCGCGAATCCTGCCCTTGCGTTCCATGACTATGGATTATCACGCAGGAATGGTTAACGCGCCGGAAACGTCGACGGCTAAGCGAAAATTGACCATCGCCCCCGGGAAATCCCCTAGGGCAGGCTGTCCTCGACCTGCTCCCACAGCTCGATTTTCACCCCGTCGGGGTCGAGCAGCCAGGCGAACTTGCCGTAACCCTCGTCCGCCTCGCCGAGGATCTCCACGCCCTTGTCGCGCAGCATGGCGGCAAGGCCGGCCACGTCGTCGACCCTGAGGTTGATCATGAAGCCGCCCGTGCCGGGCCGGATATACTGGTCGTCGGCAAAGTGGCTGATCAGCGAGTAGGGGTGCGCGCGCGGCTCGTTGGCCCAGGCGAACTGCGGGCCGTAGGGGCCGTCGATCCCCAGCGTCTCGCGGTACCACGCGCGGGTCGCCTCGGGATCGCGCACCACGTAGAAGACCCCGCCGAGCCCCGTCACCCGCGGACCTGCCTTGTCCGAAACCGCCATGTCCTGTCCTCCCCGCCGCGATCATGCCCGAAGGCAGGGACCGTGGAAAGGGCGCGAGACCCGCTTCCGTCCCGGTCGGGGGCGGAGGGCGGGGCGGCGCGGGCCTCGCACGGCCCTGTTCGCCGCGCCCGCGCCTGCGGTTACAGCGCCGCGCGCCTGCGATCGGCGGTCAGCAGGCTCACCGCCACGATCGCCGCCAGCGCGGCGAAGAAGCCCGGCACGATCTCGTAGAGGCCGGGACCGCCCAGAAAGGCCTTGTTCCAGCCCAGCGCGATCCATCCTGCGACGACGAGCGCGCCCGTCACCAGCCCCGCGACCGCGCCCGCGCCCGTCATCCGGTCCCAGGTCAGCCCCAGCAGGATGAGCGGGCCGAAGGCCGCGCCGAAGCCCGCCCAGGCGTTCGCCACCAGCCCCAGCACCTCGCTCTCCGGATCGGCCGCGATCACCATCGCCGCCGCCGCCACCAGCGCGACGCTGACGCGCCCGATGTTCACCGCCTCGCGCTCCGAGGCATTGCGGCGCAGGAACAGGCGGTAGAAATCCTCGGTGAGCGAGGAGGAGGAGACCAGCAGCTGCGAGGAGATCGTGCTCATGATCGCCGCCAGCAGGGCGGCATAGAGAAAGCCGGTCACGGCCGGGTGGAACAGGAGGTTGGCGAGGATGATGAAGATCGTCTCGGGGTCCTCGACCACGAGGCCGTTGCGCTCGACATAGGCGCGCCCTGCAAGCCCCATCGCCACCGCGCCCACCAGCGAGATCACCATCCAGCCCATGCCGATCCAGCCGGCGCGGGGCACGTTCTCCACCCGGTCGATCGCCATGAAGCGCACGATGATGTGCGGCTGGCCGAAATAGCCCAGCCCCCAAGTCACTGCGCTGACGAGGCCGATGCCGGTAAGGCCCTGCGTGAGGCTCAGGAACCCCTCCTGCGGCACGGCGACGATGCTGCCCCCTGCGCTCCCGCCTGAGCCGAACATGATCACCAGCGGCATCACCACCAGCGCGACCATCATGATGAGGCCCTGCACGAAGTCGGTCAGGCTGACTGCGAGGAACCCGCCGATCATGGTGTAGACCAGCACAATCCCGGCGGTGATCCAGATGCCGAGCATGTAGTCGGAAAGCCCCGTCGGCGGCAGCGCGCCGGCAAAGGCGGTCGCGAAGAGCTTGCCCCCGCCGACCATGCCGCTCGCGGTGTAGACGGTGAAGAAGGCGACGATGATCACCGCCGAGGTCACCCGCAGCAGCGTCGCGCGCTCGGGGAAACGGTTGGCGAGGAATTGCGGGATGGTGAGCGCATTGCCCATCCGCTCGGTCTGTTCGCGCAGGCGCGGGGCAACGATGATCCAGTTGGCCGCCGCGCCCGCCGTAAGGCCGATGGCGATCCACGCCTCGACCAGCCCGGAGGCATAGAGCGCCCCCGGCAGCCCCAGCAGCAGCCACCCCGACATATCCGAGGCCCCGGCCGAAAGCGCCGCCACCGAAGGCGGCAGATTGCGCCCCGCCAGCAGGTAGCCCGCGCTATCCTGCGTCGACTTGCGCCAGGCATAGAGCCCGATGGCGAGCATGAGCACGAAATAGGCGGCGAGCGTGGCGAGGGTATAGGGGTTCATGCCCGCGGGGGTAACGGGTGCAGGCGCGCTTGGCCAGCGGCCGCGTAGGCCCCCGCTTTAATCGTTCACAGGGCCGTCACCCGCAACACCATGTCATAGCTGGCGCCCGGTCCTTCCACCCGCGCTTCGACCCAGGGACGGAAGCCGGCGTCGACGGCGAAGATCTGCGTCACGCTGGCCCCTGTCCTGCCATCTGCATGCATCACCCGGTTGGTGCCGGAGCAGGCGAGGCTGATCCGGACGTTATCGCCGCCGCCCCAGGCCGTGGCCACCACCACCTGCTGTCCCGCCTCGCTCGCGGCAAGCTCGAAGCGTTTGCTGAAGCCGCTCGCAACGCCGGTCGCGTCTCCGACCTGCACGCGGCCGCCAGTCTGCCCATCGATCCCGTTCATGAGTCCCCCCTCCTGTTTCAGGCCGGAGAGTTAAGCGGCAGCCCGCAAGTGTGCAACAGGGGGAACGCTGGGGCGCGGGAGGATCAATCCTCCTTCTTGCGCCGCGCCTTCTTGCGTTCGTGCGGGCACAGGATCGCCTTGCGCAGGCGGATCGACTGGGGGGTGACCTCGACCATCTCGTCATCGTCGATATAGGCGATGGCTTGCTCGAGGCTCATGCGGCGCGGCGGGGTGAGGCGGATCGCGTCGTCCTTGCCGCTCGAGCGGATGTTGGTGAGCTGCTTGGCCTTGAGGGGGTTCACCTCGAGATCCTCGGGCTTGGCGTTCTCGCCGATCACCATGCCTTCGTAGACCTTCATCTGGGGCGAGATGAACAGGGTGCCGCGCTCCTCCAGCGAGTTCAGCGCATAGGCCACCGCCTCGCCGTCGCCGTTGGAGATCAGCACGCCGTTGATCCGGCCTTCGATCGGGCCCTTGTAGGGGCCGTATTTCTCGAACAGGCGGTTCATGATCCCGGTGCCGCGCGTGTCGGACAGGAATTCGCCGTGGTAGCCGATGAGGCCGCGCGAGGGGGCGGAGAAGGTGATGCGGGTCTTGCCCTGACCCGAGGGGCGCATCTCGGCCAAGTCGGCCTTGCGGCGCTGCATCTTCTCGACGACCGTGCCCGAGTGCTCGTCATCGACGTCGATCACGACCGTCTCGTAAGGTTCCATGCGCTGGCCGTCTTCCTCGCGGAACAGGACGCGCGGGCGGGAGATACCGAGTTCGAAGCCCTCGCGGCGCATCGTCTCGATCAGCACGCCGAGCTGCAATTCGCCGCGCCCGGCAACTTCGAAGCTGTCCTTGTCCTCGGATTCCGTGACGCGGATCGCGACGTTGGTTTCCGCCTCGCGCAGCAGGCGGTCGCGGATCATGCGGCTGGTGACCTTGCTGCCCTCGCGGCCCGCAAGCGGCGAATCATTGACCGAGAAACGCATCGCCAGCGTCGGCGGGTCGATCGGCTGGGCGGCGATGGGATCGGTGACGGAAGGATCGCAGATGGTGTTGGCGACGGTCGCCTTCTCCAGCCCCGCGATCGCGATGATGTCGCCGGCGCGGGCGATGTCGACCGGCACGCGCTCGAGCCCGTCGAAGCTCATCAACTTGGTGGCGCGGCCGGTCTCGATCACCTTGCCGTCGGCGTCGATCGCATGGATCGGATCGTTGACGCGGATCGTGCCGGACTGCACGCGGCCCGTCAGCACGCGGCCCATGAAGTTGTCGCGGTCGAGCAGGGTCGCAAGGAAGGCGAACTTTGCGTCCGGGTCGAGGCCGGGGGCGGGGACGTGCTCGATGATCTTGGCGAACAGCGGGGCCAGCGTGCCCTCGCGCGCATCGGCATCCTCGCTGGCATAGCCTTCGCGGCCCGAGGCGTAGAGCACGGGGAAATCGAGCTGTTCGTCATTGGCATCGAGGCTGACGAAGAGGTCGAACACCTCGTCGAGCACTTCCTGCGGGCGGCCGTCGGGGCGGTCGATCTTGTTGACGACGACGATGGGGCGCAGGCCCAGCGCGAGCGCCTTGCCGGTCACGAACTTGGTCTGCGGCATCGCGCCTTCGGCGCTGTCGACCAGCAGGATCACCCCGTCGACCATCGAGAGGATGCGCTCCACCTCGGCGCCGAAGTCGGCGTGGCCGGGGGTGTCGACGATGTTGATGCGGGTGGTGGTGCCGTCCTGTTCCCACTCCACGCTGGTGCACTTGGCGAGAATGGTGATCCCGCGTTCCTTTTCGAGATCGCCCGAATCCATCGCGCGTTCCTCGACCCGCTGGTTCTCGCGGAAGGTGCCCGATTGGCGGAAGAGCTGGTCGACGAGCGTGGTCTTGCCGTGGTCGACGTGGGCGATGATCGCGATATTTCTGAGGGCGGACGACATTCGGGAAAACTTCCGGTGAAAAGCCGGACGCGCTCGCATCCGGGCGGGAAAACAGGCAACGCGGTCGGGGGCGCTCGCGTTAGGAGGGGATTGTGGCGGGTTGGCGACAGCGCCGGACGCTACGGCAAGCGCCGCGGCCGCAACCGTGTGCTGCGATGCAACATCGCCGCGGCGCCTAGCAGGGGTGTGGCTCCGGGGCAAGCGCGGGGCTCCGGAGGGGGTGAAACCAGTGTGACTCTTGCGCAACATTCTCCCTGTTCGACTGTCAAAAGCAGTGGGGCGCGGCTTGTCGGTCGCCCTGCGCTGGCTTATCAGGCGCCTCACACGACCACGGGAGAGAGCGCACAGGGAGGTGCGTGCCCGCAACGGGCGCCGGGGTCGCGGGATTTTTGGAGAGGAGCTTCCATGCGTTCGACCTTCACCGGCACTGCCGGCGCGTATCGATTCACCCTGCTCGCGGGTGCCGCGTCTTTCGCCCTGGCCATGCCGGGTGTCGCGCTGGCCCAGGACGGGGAGCCCGAAGTCGAGGCGCCCGAGAGCAGCAACGTCATCATCGTCACCGCCTCCAAGCGCGAGCAGACGCTTCAGGAAACCCCGATCTCGGTCTCGGTGACCAGCGGCGAGGTGCTCGAGCAGGCGCAGATCCGCGACGTGCTCGACCTGCAGACCGTCACCCCCTCGCTGCGCGTCAGCCAGCTGCAGAGCGCATCGGCGACCACCTTCATCATCCGCGGCTTCGGCAATGGCGATAACAACTTCGGGATCGAGCCTTCGGTCGGCGTGTTCATCGACGGCGTGTTCCGCTCGCGCTCGGCCGCGGCCCTGTCCGACCTCAACATGGTCCAGCGCATCGAAGTGCTGAACGGGCCGCAATCGACCCTGTTCGGCAAGAACGCGTCGGCGGGCGTGATCTCGGTCGTCACCAAGGAGCCGCAGTACGAATTCGGCGGCCTCGTCGAAGCGAGCTACGGCAACTACAACGCCTTCGTCCTGCGCGGCGAGGTGACCGGCCCGATCAGCGAGAACATCGCCTTCGCGCTCGACGGCAGCTACAACCGGCGTGACGGCTATGCCACGATCGTCAACCTCGACGAGGAACTGTCGGACCGCAACCGCTGGTCGGCCCGCGGCCAGCTGCTGATCGAGCCGACCCCCGACTTCAAGATCCGCGCCATCGCCGACTATTCGGCGATCGACGAGGTGTGCTGTCAGGTCTCGACCCTGGTCGCCGGCCCGACGGCGGGCGCGATCCGCGCCGTCGGCGGCGCGCTCGACACCGATTTCTTCAGCTACAACACCTTCCTCAGCCAGGCCCCGCGCAACACCGTCGACAACTACGGCGGCTCGATCCAGGCCGACTGGAACGTGGGCAACCTGACCTTCACCTCGATCACCGCCTACCGCGAACTGAAGAACTTCCTCGATCAGGACGTCGACTTCACCAGCGCCAACGTGGTGACCGAAGTGCGTGACCAGAAGGTCGATACCTTCACGCAGGAACTGCGTCTGGCCTCGGACTTCGATGGCCCGATCAACTTCCTGCTGGGCGGCTTCTACTTCGACGAGTCGATCACCCAGGACAGCCGCCTCACCACCGGCGCGGACGCCCGTCGGTTCTTCAGCCTGCTGACCGGCAACCCCACTGTGTTCAACGGGGTCGAGGCCGCGCTCGGCCTGCCGCAGGGCGCGATCTTCAGCGCCGGACCGCTGACCGCCGAACAGTTCGCGATGGACAACAAGGCGTGGTCGGTGTTCGGCACCGTGGACTTCGAACCGGTCGACGGCCTCGTCTTCACCGCCGGCTTCAACTACACCGACGACCGCAAGGACTTCGCGCTGTCGCAGCAGGCCTTCGACGAACTGTCGAGCACCAACCTCGTCGATGCCTTCATCACCCTGGCGAGCGGCGGTGCGGTGCGTAACCGGGCGCAGTTCCAGGCGCTTCCGGCGGCCAACCAGCAGGCGCTGCTGGCGGTGGCGACCAACCCGGCGACCAACCCCTTCCTCGGGCTGACGCCGTTCCAGTTCCAGCCGCCGTTCCTCAACGTCCCCAACTCGGTGGAGCCGGGCCGCACGCAGGACGACCAGTTCACCTACCTGCTGCGCGCCGCCTATCAGGTCTCGAACGAGGTCAACATCTACGCGAGCTACGCGACCGGCTTCAAGGCGAGCTCGATCAACCTCTCGCGTGACAGCCGTCCGGTGTTCGGCGACTTCATTCCCGGTCCGGGCCGTTCGACCTTCGCCGCACCGGCCTCGCCGGTGACCAACGCGGGTCTCGCGGTTCCCAACCTCACCACCGGTTCGCGCTTTGCCGGGCCGGAAGAGGCGGAAGTCTACGAACTGGGCATGAAGGCGCAGTGGCCGGGCTTCGGCTTCAACCTCGCGCTGTTCGACCAGACCATCCAGGGCTTCCAGAGCTTCCTGTTCACCGGCACCGGCTTCCAGCTGAACAACGCCGGTCAGCAGTCGGTGCGCGGCTTCGAATTCGACGCCACGGTCCGTCCGAGCGACAGCCTGGTGTTCACCTTCGCGGCGACCCACCTCGATCCGAACTTCGACAGCTTCACCGCAAGCCCGGTGGGCGACCTGACCGGCTTCCGTCCGGGCGGGATCCCCTCGTGGAGCCTCGCCACCTCGGCGACCCACACGCTCGAATTCGGCAGCAGCGGCAACAAGCTGATCAGCCGCATCGACTATGCCCATGAAAGCAACGTCGCGATCAACAACGGCCTGCCGACCTTCAACGGCCCGGTCAACGCCCGCCGCGACCCGCGGATCTTCCAGCGCGAGACCAACCTGGTCAACGCCTCGATGATCTTCCAGATGGAGAACGGGCTGGAAGTCGGCCTGTGGGCGCGCAACCTGCTCGACGACCAGTTCATCATCACGGTGTTCGACGGCGTCGCGCAGGCCGGCACGGTGTCGGGCTATCCGAACCAGCCGCGCACCTATGGCGGTCTCGTGCGCTTCCGCTTCTGATCGCGGGAGGGCTTCGGCCCTCCGGCAAGAAAAAGGCCCCGCACCGGCAAGGTGCGGGGCTTTTTTGTGTTTGCGGCAAGGGCTTGGCCGGTGCATTCCTGACCTTGCGGCACGGGGATGGCCGCAAGGGGTTTCGCACAATGCAGATCGGGCGCGTGTTTTCGACGAGTTTCGCCATGCTGCGGCAGCGGTTCTGGAAGCTGGCGGGGATGTGGGCGGTGTTCTTCGCGATCCAGATCGCGGGCTCGATCGCGCTGGGCGTCGGGATCGTGATGATGAGCCTTTCGGGCATGGAGAGCCTCGAGGGGCTGGAGGACACCACGGCGATCGCCGGCATGGGGATCGGGATGCTGGCGATGGTGGTGCTGTTCTACGGCGCCTATCTGGTGCTGGTGCTGGCGCAGCAGGCGGCGATGGTCACGCTCGCCTCGCCGCTGGAGGAGCCGGCCTTCGGCCCGGCAATGGCGCGCGGCTTCCGCAGTGCCCTGCCGTTCTTCGTCGTCGCGGTGCTGGCGACGGCCGCCTATGTCGCCCTCGCCGTGGCGGTGGAGACGGCGACCGGCGGCAGCGAGAGCGGGGAAAGCTCGGCCGCGGGCACGGTGATCGGTCTCGTGCTGCTGCCGGTGGCGCTCTACCTCGCCTGCCGCTTTTCGGTGCTGGTGCCGGTGGTGGCGGTTGACCAGGTGTTCAACCCGCTCGCCGCGCTGCGCCGCTCGTGGGTGCTGACGCGCGGCAAGGTGCTTTCCATCCTGCTCGCGCTGATCGCCTTGACGGCGCTGATGGCGGTGGGGCTTGGCCTGCCCTTCGTGCTCGTGTTCAGCGCGCTGCCGGACGGCGGGCAAGGTGCTGTCGCCTCGGAGGGCGTGGTTCTTCTAGGCGTGCTGCTGATCGTGCTCCTGTTCATCCTCGTCACCATCTTCGCGGCAGCTTTCAATGCGGCGCTGCACAGCGAGGTGACGGGCGGCGGGGCCGAGGCGCTCGAGGAGGTCTTCGCCTAGAGTTCCCGCAGGGCCCGCGCCGGCTTGGCCCGCAGCAGCGGCAGCGAGCCGCCGAGCGCGAAGGCCAGCACCAGCGCCACCCCGATACCGAGCACGGCGAGCACCTCGCCCCAGTCGGGCAGCCAGTCGAATTCGAACAGCTGGGTGATCACCACCCACGCCAGACCCCCGCCGAGTGCCAGCGCGACCAGCGCCAGAAAGCCGGCAATCAGCCCGTATTCGGCCAGCTGGAGCAGCAGCACCTGCCGCCGGCTCGCGCCCAGCACGCGCAGCATCACCGTGTCGTAGGTCCGCGCGGCCCGCGCTGCCGCGATCGCGCCCATCAGCACCGCCAGCCCGGCCAGCACCGTCACCGCCGCCGCCGCCAGCGTCGCGAGGCTGACCTGCTGGAGGAGCTTCCTCGCCTCGACCAGAATGCCGCCCACCTCGATCACCGAGGACGAGGGCATCTCCTTCACCATCGCGCGCAGCAACCGGCCCCTCGCGGCGCTGTCGGCGCCCTCGGGCAGGTCGATGGTCGCCGAGAGGTTGTGCGGCGCATCGGCGATCGCGTTGCGGCTGAACACCAGCGCGAAGTTGAAGCCCATGCTCTCCCAGTCGATCTCGCGCAGGTTAGCGACGCGTGCGGTGCGCTCCACGCCGAGAATGCCGATGGTAAGGTAGTCGCCGGGCTTAAGGCCCACCGCGCGGGCGAAATCGGCATCGACCGAGACCAGCGGCTCGCCCTTGTGGAAGGGGCTCCACCATTCCCCCGCCACCACGCGGTTGCCCTGGGGCAGGGTGTCGGCATAGGTCAGCCCGCGCTCGCCGCGTAGTGCCCATGCGCCTTCGGGGATCTCCTTGAGGTCGGCGACGCGCACCATCTTGTCCTTGGGCCCATAGGCGAGCACCGCGCCGCGCATCGTCGGCACGGTGCGGATGCCGGCCTTGGGGAATTCGCCCTGCACCAGCTGGAAGAAGCGGGGCTCCTTGGCGGGGGGCACGTCGAGCACGAAGTAGTCGGGGGCCTCTTGCGGCACGCGGCTCTGGATATTGCCGTCGATCGCGCTCTGCACCGCCGCCAGCAGCACGAAGGCGGCAAGGCCGAAGCCCAGCGCCGTCACCAGTGCCCCCGTGGGCGCGCCGGGGCGGTGGATGTTGGCGATGGCGCTCCTGAGCAGCGGATTGGCCGGGCGCGGCAGGCGGCGGGCGAGGGCCTGGATCCCCCAGCCGATCCCCGCCAGCAGCACCAGCGCGCCGCCCGCGCCGAGCAGGAACCCGCCCGAGAGCATCGGCTGCGCCGTCGTCGCCAGCGCCAGCGCGCAGATCGCCGCAAGGCCGAGCGCCGTCGCCAGCAGCGCGCGCCGATCGCGGGCCAACGGCACGATCCCCGATCGCATCAGCGCCATCGCCGGAAAGGTCCGCGCGCGCAGCAGGGGCGCGGCGGCGAAGGCGAAGGCGACCAGCAGGCCGTAACTTGCCGCCAGAAGCAGGGCGGGGGGCGAGACGATGAACCCGCTCTCGACCGGCAGCAGGCCCTGCAAGGCCCCCGCGAGCAGCGGCGTCACCGCCACGCCCGCGGCCAGCCCCGCAAGGCTCCCGGCCAGCGCCGCCACGCCGATCTGCATGGCATAGATGCGCACGATGTCGGAGGAGGTCGCGCCCAGCACCTTCAGCGTCGCGATGCTCGCACGGCGCTGGTCGAGGTAAGAGGAGACGCCGCCCGCGATGCCGATCCCCGCGATCACCAGCGCGGCGAGGCCCACCAGCGTCAGGAAGTCGCTCATCTGCCGAACGAAGCGGTCCGCGCCGGGCGAGGCGCGGTCGCGCGTGCGGATGTCGAACCCGGCGGTCGGAAACTGCTTGGTCAGCGCGTCCTCGACCACCTCCGGATCGCGCCCTGCATCGGCGAAGGCGACGCGGTGCTTGCTCTGGTAGAGCGCGCCCGGTTGCAGCAGGCCGGCGCGGGCGGGAATGTCTTGCGCGGTGATGATCGTCGGGCCGAGCTGGAAGCCTTCGGACAGGCGGTCGGGCTCATCCGCGATCACTCCGGCGACCCGCAGGGTGAGGGTCCCAACCCGGAAGCTGTCGCCCACCGCGATGCCGAGCCGTTCGAGCGCGGTCGCGGCGAGGTAGGCGTCATTGCCCGAAGGCGCGCCGACGCGGCGCCCGTCGGCCAGCTCCAGCCGGCCGAACATCGGCCATTTCGCGTCGACTGCCTTCAGCTCGACGGGCGCCGCCGCCTCGGGCGTGCTCGCCATCGCCTGCATCCGGTAGCCGCTGGAGACCTCGCCATAGGCGCCAAGCGTCTCGGCTTCCTCGGGCCTGAGGTCGCGCTGCCACACCTCGACCTCGAGATCGCCGCCGAGCAGCTCCTGCCCACTGGACGCCAGTTCGCTCTCGATCGCGGCGGTCAGCGTGCCGATCGCGGCGAGCGCGGCGGTGCCGAGGAAGATGCACACCAGCAGCAGCCTCAGGCCGCGGAAGCGCGCGTTGAGATCGCGCCGGGCGATGCGCCATGCCGTGCCGAGAGGCAGGCTCATGCGGCGGCCTTCGCCCGGGTGTCGGAGACGATCACCCCGTCCGCCATGGTCAGAACCCGCTCGCAGCGCGCGGCAAGGGCGGCGTCATGGGTGATGATCAGCAGCGTCGCCCCGGTCTCGGCGCGGCGGGCGAAGAGCAGCTTGATGATCTCCTCGCCGGTCGCGGCATCGAGATTGCCGGTCGGCTCGTCGGCGAAGATCAGGTCGGGGCGCGGGGCGGTGGCGCGGGCGATGGCGACCCGCTGCTGCTCGCCGCCCGAAAGCTGGGTGGGGTAGTGCCCGGTGCGGTGGCCGAGGCCGACCGCCTCCAGTTCCGCCAGCGCGCGGGGCGCAGCATCGGCCATGCCCGCGAGTTCCATCGGGGTGGCGACGTTCTCGGCGGCGGTCATGGTGGGCAGGAGGTGGAAGGCCTGGAGCACAATCCCGATCCGTCCCCGCCGCGCGGCCGCCAGCCCGTCCTCGTCGAGCGCGGCGAAATCCGCGCCGGCGACATCGAGGCTCCCGCCGCTGGCGCGTTCGAGGCCGGAGAGCACCGCCATCAGCGAGCTCTTGCCCGATCCCGATGGCCCGAGCAGCGCCACCACTTCCCCGCGCGGTATGTCGAGATCGATCCCGCGCAGGATCGTCACCGGCGAAGCTGTGCTGCCGAGGGTGAGGGTGAGGTTGCGGGCGCTGATCGCGAGAGAGGGGCTTGTCACGGGGTTCCGATGGCATAGGTGATGGGTTGCAACAAGCTACAGGTATGGAAGGTGTGCAGATGCACAAGCGCTCTTGGTCGAATATTGCCCTCTTGGCCGCCGCGTCGCTGGCGCTGGCAGCGTGCGGGGAGGGGGCAGACGAGGCTGCGCCTGCCGCCCCGCTGGCTGAGGATGGCCGGCCCGAACTGCCCGCCGTGCCGGTGATGGGGCCCGAGCGCGTGATCATTGCCTTCGGGGACAGTCTTTTCGCAGGCTACGGCCTCGACCTGCGTGACGCCTATCCGCAAAAGCTCGAAGCGGCGCTGCGGGCGAAGGGGATCAATGCCGACGTGGTGAACGCGGGCGTCTCGGGCGATACCAGCGCGGCGGGGCTCAACCGGCTGGAATTCACGCTGGCCGCGCAGAAGACGCCGCCGGCGCTGTTCATCCTCGAATTGGGGGGGAACGACCTGCTGCGCGGCATCTCGCCCGAGCAGACCCGCGCCAACCTCGGCAAGATGCTGGCGATCCTGCAGAAGCAGAAGGTGCCGGTGCTGCTGATGGGGATGCGTGCGCCGCCGAATTACGGGCCGGAGTACCAGGCCCAGTTCGATGCGATCTACCGCGATCTCGCGAAGGAATACGGCGCGGCGCTGATCCCCTTCTGGCTGGAGGACATCTACCGCGATCCCGCACTGTTCCAGTCCGACCGCATCCACCCCACCGCCGAGGGGATCGAGAAGCTGGTGGAATCGACCCTCGGTGAGGTGCAGGGGGCCCTGCCGCCGGCCGAATAGGCGGGCGCAGTTTGGCGGCTGCGGTCGATTTCCTACTGGGAGCGGGGGCGTTATGGGGGGAGCGCGGCTCTTTCCCATTGTCAGGCAGCGGCGACGCCCCGGAAGGGCCGAAAAAGCGAAAACACAGTGTCAACTTCGGTTTTGCGCTTCAAGAACATGATTTTACAGCGGAATTACTGTAGGATTGTGAAGTTTACAGTGTCAACTTTGTAAACTTCGCTAGAGCCGCTCGACGCCTCCGCCCGCCACCCGCCAGACCGCTGCCTCGGCCCGGATCGGATCAAAGGGGGCAAGTTCGGTGCCGGTCATCCAGACCTGGGCCTTGCCGGTCCGGAGCCGGTTGAAAAGCTCGGTCCGGCGCACCGGGTCAAGGTGCGCGGCGACCTCGTCGAGGAGCAGCACCGAGGGCCGTCCGGCGGCGGCAAGGATGCCGTGGGCGAGGGTGATCGCGATCAGCATCGCCTTCTGCTCACCGGTCGAACAGGATGCGGCGGGCTGGCCGGAGGAGGCCATCTTCACCTGCAACTCGTCGCGCTGCGGGCCGGTGAGGGCGCGACCCGCGGCGCGGTCGCGCGGGCGGGCGCGGGCGAGTTCGGCGCGCAGGGCGGTCTCGTCGGTGGGGCCTCCCGGCAGATAGGCGAGCGCGGGCCGCGCGAAGGGCTCCGGAGGGAGGGCGGAAAGCTCGTCGGCGAGGCGCAGGACAAGCTCGGCGCGGGCCCGGGCGACGGATGCGCCGTGCTCTGCGACCTGCGCCTCGACGGCATCGAGCCAGCGCGGATCGGCGCGGTTCTCGAGGAGCTTGCCGCGCTCCCGCAAGGCCGCCTCGAGCGCATTGACGCGGCGCGCATGATCGGGGGCGAGGGCGAGCGCCATGCGATCCATGAAGCGCCGCCGCGCCCCGGCGCTGTCGGTGAACAACCCGTCCATGGAAGGGGTCAGCCACGAGAGCGCGAGCCATTCGGCAAGGCTCGACGCGGTGGCGGGCGCGCCGTTCACCCGCACCAGCCGCCGCGCCGGCTGGCCTGCCTCGGTATAGGTCCCGATGCGGGCGGAGACGGTGCCGGCCTCGGTCAGGCTCGCGCCGATGGCGAAGGGGAGCGGCGCATCGCCCGGCATCGCGCGCCGCGCCAGATCGCCGAGGTTCGCGCGCCGCAGCCCGCGCCCCGGACCGAGCAGCGAGAGCGCCTCGAGGAGGTTGGTCTTTCCCGCACCGTTCTCGCCCACGAGGAGATTGAAATGCGCGGTCTCGCCGAGGTTCGTCGCGGCGTGGTTGCGGAAGTTCTCGAGGCTGATGCGGCTGAGGCCCATGGCTCGGGCGGGGATAGCGGGAGGGGGGAGATTTGGCCAGACGCGAGGCGGCGAAATCGCCGATCCCAATGCTTGGGAAAAATTCCCAAGCTTTCGTTTGGCTGAACGGCGCGTTTGCGTGGAGCAAGGATGGAAATGGCGGAAATCCGCCGTTTTTCGAGTTTGGCACGCCTCCTGCAATGTATCTGGCATCCCGGGATGGTCCCGGAAACATCGCAAGAAACACCAAAGGAGACTTCCAATGACCGCCATCGAAACCAGCAACCGCTTCTTCGCCGCCGCCTTCTCGGTCGTGCTTTCCGCCGCCGTCTTCGCCTACGCGATCATCCCCGCCACCCCGACCCTCGTCGCCTGATCCTCAGTACCCGACCAAGACAAAGGACCAATGACCATGTTCTCCCCCGACCAGACCGCCCGCTTCGCCTCGGCCGCCTTCGCTGTCATCCTGACTGTCGCCAGCTTCGCCTACGCGATCGTTCCCGCCACCCCCGGCCTGACCGCCTGACCGAACCCGCAAAGGACACGAGACAGATGAACGACATCACCGGTCACTCCGGCGGCAAGCCGCCCAGCCGCGGCTTCCGCCTCGACAAGACCAACGGCAAGATCTTCGGCGTGTGCGCAGGGATTGCCGACCACTTCGGGATCGACGCCATGCTGGTGCGGATCGGCTTCGTCGCCGGCACCCTGCTCGGCTTCGGCAGCTTCATCCTGATCTACCTGGCGATCGCTCTGATCGCCGATTGAGTGCAGCGCCAGACAAGCGGTTCCCGGTTATCGGGCCGCTGCACCTGATCGAGAAAACCGGGAAGGGGCCTTCGGGGCCCCTTTCTTTTTTGTCCGGCTCTTGCCGATCACATCGCCGAAATGCCGCCGTCGAGCTTGAGCTCCGCGCCGGTCATGAAGCGGCTCTCGTCGCTGGCGAGATAGACCACCGCGTTGGCGATGTCGTTGGGCTCGCCGACGAACTTCAGCGGGATCTGTCGCGCGAGCTTTTCCATCAGCACGTCCTTGTCGAGCGCATGGGCGCGGGCCGTCCCGTCAAGGATCGGGGTGTCGACGAAGGTCGGGTGGACCGAGTTGCAGCGGATGTTCATGCCCTTCTTCGCGCAGTGCAGCGCGATCGACTTCGACAGCATCCACACCGCCGCCTTCGAGGCGTTGTAGGCCGGCATGGTGTCGCTCGCGATCAGCCCCGCGATCGAGGAGATGTTGATGATCGATCCCGGCGCGTGCTCGCGCATCAGGGGCAGGGCCTTCTGGCAGCCGTGGAAGATCGAGTTGACGTTGATGTCGAAGCACCGCTGCCAGTCGCCGAAATCGCAGGCCTCGATGTTGCCGGGAACGCCGATCCCGGCATTGTTGACGAGCACGTTCAATCCGCCGAGCTTCTCGCGCGCGGCATCAACCGCGGCTTCCCAATGGGCGGGGTCGGTGACGTCATGGGCCATGCCGAAGGCGGTGCCTTCGCCCATTTCCGCGTTGACGATCGCTGCCGTCTCCTCCGCGCCAGCGCCGTTGATGTCGGTCGCCAGCACCCGCGCGCCTTCCTGCGCCAGCCGGATGCAGTGCGCCCGGCCGAGGCCCTGCGCAGCCCCGGTCACCAATGCGAGCTTCCCCGCCACACGTCCTGCCATGTTCTATTCCTCTCCCAAGTATCCCGGTGTCAGAAGCATCGCTATCCGCACATCGACCGCATGGCCAGCCCTGCGCCACTCGGCGACGAAGCGCGCCAGATCGCGCAGGGCGACGCGGTGGACGAGGATGTTCTCGCCTTCGGTCCCTCCGCCTGCGCTCACCCGTTCGAGCGCGGTTGCCTTCAGCAGGGTGAAGCATTCCGAGACCATGCCGGGCGAGGAGTAGAACTCGCCCAGCACCTCGAGCGTGCCGGCGCGGTAGCCGGTTTCCTCCTCGAGCTCGCGCGCGGCGGCGAGGGTTGCATCCTCGCCTTCCTTGCCCTCGTCATCGCCGATCAGGCCGGCGGGGATCTCGAGGCTGAAGCGGCCAAGCGGCACGCGGTACTGGCTGACGAGGATCACATGGCGGGTGCCGTCCGGGTCCTCGTCGAGCGCGATGATCGCCGCCGCCCGGATGCCGCGCGCCCGGCCGACATATTCCCACCGGCCGCGCTTCTTGGCGGTGATGAAGCGCCCTTCCCACATCACCTCTTCGGGAAGGTCGGCGTCGCGGTCTCGTTCCAATTGGGGGCTCCGTCGGCTGGGGAAGGACGGCCCTTCGACAGCTTCGCGCGGCGGGTCAATAGGGAAGGGGAGCTAAACCTCAATCAGCCGGTCGGGCAGTTCGTTCACGTCCTCGGCGCCGCGCGGGAAATGCTCGGCGAGGACGAAGCCGACATCGCGGATGCCGACCGCCAGCCCCTCGGCAACCTCACCCTTGCGGATCAGGGCGAGCATGTCGCCCATCGCCTCGCCCCACACCTCGGCGGAGACCTTGGCGGCGATGCTCTCGTCGGCGACGATCTCGGCCCGGTGCTCGCGCATCGAGAGGTAGATGAGCACGCCGGTGCGCCCGGTGGTGCGCCGTTCCGCGCCGACCTTGAACTGGCGGACTGCCTGATTGTGGACGCGGATCGTCTTGGTCGGGCCGGGGATCAGCGCGAACTTGAGCGGCTGCCACTGCTGCACGAGCAGCACCGCGAGGAACTTCACCAGCCCGAGCCCGATCACCATGCTGGCGAGCTCGCCCGTGGTCCATTCGTGGCCCCACCCGCCGATCAGGCGATCCCACAGGTCGAGGAAGGGCTGGGGGAGGGCGGCGAAGACGCTCATGGCGGTGAAGGCCGCGCCGACCGCCCACAGCAGGGCGACATCGGTGTAGCCGTCCGAGGCATCGGCGAGCACCGTCACGATCTCGCCCGAGGTGGCGCTCTCCGCCTCCGTCACCGCCGCGCCGACACGTGCGCGGCCGGCATCGTCAAGATAGGCCATGTCTCACCACCCTCCCGAGGCGCCGCCGCCCCCGAAGGAGCCGCCGCCGCCGCCGAAGCCGCCACCGCCCCAGCCACCGCCGCCATCATTGTCGCCGCCGGAGAGCAGGCCGCGCGCGACGGCGCTGCCGACTTCCCACAGGATGATGTCGCGCGCCGTGTCGCCGAGATCGCGGCTGCCCCAAGGGCCCTTGCCGCGCGAACGGTAGCGCCGGCGCCGCCCGCGTCCGGCGAGCAGCGGCAGAATGAAGAAGAAGAACATGAAGGCCAGCCAGATCAGCACGCCGACAGGGAAGCCGCCATCGCTCTCGCGCGCCTTGCCCGCCTCGGAGGCGACCTTGGCGGCCTCCTCCGGCGGAAGCTGGAGCTGGGCGATGATCGCGTCGGTTCCGGCCTCGATCCCGCCGGGGAAATCACCGTCGCGGAAACGCGGCAGGATCTGGTTCTGGATGATCAGGGAGGACAGGGCATCGGTGAGATAGCCCTCGAGCCCGTAGCCGACCTCGATCCGCACCTTGCGATCATTCGGCGCGACCAGCAGCAGCGCGCCGTCGTTGCGTGTCGCATCGCCAAGGCCCCAGGCGCGGCCCAACTGGTAGCCGTAATCGGAGATGTCGTAGCCTTGCAGATCGGGGATCGTCGCGACGACAAGCTGGCGCTGCGACTGGGTTTCCAGCGCTTCGAGCTTGGCGGTCAGGGCGGCTTCCGCCTCGGGCGTCAGCAGGTCGGCATTGTCGACCACGCGCCCCGTCAGCTCGGGAAATTGCGGCTGCGCGGCGAGCGGCGCGGCAAGCCACGCCGCTGCGGCCGCGAGCAACAGGACAAGCGAGCGGAGCACGCCGCTCAGTTCGACGTCATGTCGAGCGTCGGCGCGGCCTCGGCGCCTTCCGTGACCGCCTTGTACGGCACCATCGGTTCGGCGCCGTGGATGATGTTCGCGCCGATCGAATCCGGGAAGGTGCGGATCGTGGTGTTATACTTGCGCACCGCCTCGTTGTAGTCGCGGATAGCAACGGCGATGCGGTTTTCCGTCCCTTCGAGCTGGCTTTGCAGCGCGAGGTAGTTCTGGTTCGACTGTACCTGCGGATAGGCCTCGACGCTGGCGAGCAGGCGACCGATCCCGGCGCCGAGCTGGCTCTGCGCGGCGGCGAACTGCTCCATCTTGGCCGGGTCGTTGAGATCATCGGCAGTGACGTTGATGCTGGTCGCGCGGGCGCGGGCCTCGGTCACCTGGGTCAGGATGGTGCGCTCGTTCTCGCCCGCGCCCTTGGTCACTTCGGCGAGATTGGGGATGAGGTTGGCGCGGCGCTGGAACTGCGCCTCGACATCGGCCCACTTGGCCTTGGCTTCCTCCTCGGCGGTCGGGACCGAGTTGATCCCGCAGGCGGCAAGGCTCAGCGCGGCAAGGGCGGCGAAGGCGCCGCGCAGGGTGGTGGCGAGAGTCATGTGGCAATCCCTCCTGAAAGCGCGCCGGTCGCATGCCGGCAGCGGACAATCTGTATTGCGCATATAGCACACCACTTTGCCCGTTCAAGCGGTGGACTGACAGCACCCTCACGCTTGGCAGAGCGGCGTGCGGGTGCCAGAACATCCCTAACGGCAATGGCAAAGGGGATCGTGATGCTGTCGGAATTCAGGGCTTTCATCGCCAAGGGCAATGTCATGGACCTGGCGGTCGGGGTGATCATCGGCGCGGCTTTCGGCGCCATCGTCAAGTCGCTGACGGACGAGATCATCATGCCTGTGGTCGGCGCGCTCTTCGGCAATATCGACTTTTCGGACCGCTACATCGTCCTCTCGGGCGAGGTCGCGCCGGGTACGCCGCTTGCTGCCGCGCGCGAGGCGGGGGCGAATGTGCTGGGACTGGGCGCCTTCGTGTCGGTGGTGATCAACTTCCTGATCCTCGCCTTCATCATCTTCCTGATGGTTCGCTACGTGAACAAGGTAACCGCCCAGTTCGCCCGCCACGAGGAGGCCGCCGCTCCCGCCGGCCCGACCGAGGTGGACCTGCTGATCGAGATCCGCGACGCGCTGAAGAAGTAAGCGCCGCCGCTCACTTCACATTAAGCTGGCGATCGCTATATGGGGTCTCGCCGGTTTCGGCCGGCTATGACGATAAACTGCTGCGTGCAATAGACGCAACGGACCCGGGGGCAGTACCCGGCGGCTCCACCAGAAGGGGCGGTCAGCGAAGATTGGCCGCAACTCCTGACGGGGCCGAACCAGGATCGACGTGTGTTGAAAAGCGTAGTTTTCGTCCGGGCTGAGTAACCCGTTAAAGGCTCAAAACCCATAAGTGCCAACGACAACGAAGCACTTGCTCTCGCTGCGTAATGTGACGGCCTAGCGGCCTGAATTTACAAAGCTACGAGCACGGTTCGGACCGAACCGGGTAACAGAATCGGAAACCGGGCGCCCGGGGGAGCGTAGCAACAGAATCCCCCACCCGTACTCGGAGATTTTTTGACTACGATTGCAACCATCCGCTGACCTTCCGACAGGTCGGCATCTGCACGAACCGGCGGCAGCGCGCCATGCGCTGACGATCGGTTTCTCGTATTCACAATCTACCGAAAGATATTTCGATGCCTCATATTGTCATTCGCCCGCTCGCGCGCGGCGATCTCGCGCGCGTTGCCTGTCTGGTCGACGCCAACGCCATGTTTCCCTCCGAAATGCTCGAAGGGATGACAGCGGCCTATTTTGCCGGAGACGGCGAAACCCAGCGCTGGATCGTCGCTGCGTGCGACGGGGTCGCTCAAGGTGTGGCCTTTACCGTGCCCGAACCGCTGACCCAGGGCACGTGGAACACGCTTCTGATCTGCGTCGATCCCGGTGCCCATGGGCAGGGGATCGGCACGGCCCTGATGCGCCACATCGAGGGTGAACTGCGCAGGCAGGGCGCCCGGGTGCTGCTCGTCGAAACCTCGGGGACGCCGGAGTTCCGGCGCACGCGCCGCTTCTACGACATGCTCGGCTACGAGCGGGAAGCGCGCATCCGCGACTACTATACGACCGGCGACGACAAGGTCATCTTCCGCAAGGCGCTCATCTGAAGAGAGGGGCGGGCCGGCGCGCGGCGGCGGCTCGCCCTATTCGCTGCGGACTTGAGCTGCCCGGAATTCGGCCACTTCCTTCTCGAGCTTCAGGCAATCGAGAATCTTCGCCCCCGCCAGGAACACCGCGCCGGTCGTCGCGAGGAACAGCAGCTTGCCGCCGAAGCCGGGATATTCGTGCAGATAGACCATCCCGCGCGCGCTCGAGCCGAGGGCGAGTGCGTAGATGATCAGGAACGCCTCGAAGCGCGTCTTGATCACGAACAACCTTCGCAGCTTGCGCAGCATGGCGCCTCCCGACCGTCTGCGACCGGCCCGGGGGCTGAGTCGCCTTTAATATCGGAGTAACCTTACGCCTGCGCGGGCCGGGCGCCAAACGCGTTAACCAAGCTGTGCCAGATCGAGCGCCTCCAGCAGGGCGAGCCGGGCTGCAATCACGCTGTCTGCCAGCGCGGGTGACCCAAGATCGGACGGATCGATCTGCTCGGGCCAATGCGCGGCGATGACGCGCTCCAGCAGGTCGGCCTTGGCCTCATCGAGCAGGAAGCGCGGGTCGACCGTCGCCGGATCGCACACCACCCTGAGCCGCAGACAGGCAGGGCCGCCGCCGTTCGCCATCGACTGGCGCACGTCGACCGGAATGACCTGCCGGATCGGGCCATTGCCCGCGAGCATCTCCTGCGCCCAGCCCCACACGGCCGCGCTCTCCCGGCATTCCTCAGGGACGATCAGTGCCATCTCGCCGCTCGGCAGGGTGAGGAGCTGCGCGTTGAACAGATAGGTGCGGATCGCCTCCTCGAGGCTGACGGCGGAGGAGGGCACCTCGACCACCTCGAGCGCGGGGAAGGCGGCGCGGATCGCGTCATAGGCGCCCTGCTGGTCGGCAAAGGCCATGTCGTGGGTGAACAGCACCCGCCCGTTGGCCACCGCGACCACGTCATTGTGGAAGGCACCCGCCGCGATCGCCTCCGGGTTCTGCTCGATGAAGACGGTGCGCTCGGGCGCGAGGCCGTGGGCGCGGGCCACGAGGCGGCTTGCCTGTTCGTGCTGGCGCGCGGGGAAGCGGCCGCCGGGCCTGCCGTAGACGAACACCTCGACGCCCGGTGCCTCGTGGCTCTCGCACAGCCGCATGTGATTGGCCGCGCCCTCGTCGCCGAAGGTCGGCGGCACGGCGTCGTGGATCGCGAAGTGGCGGGTGTCGGCGAAGGCGATCTTCAGCTGCGCCTGCGTGTCGGGCCATTCCTGCGCGCGGTGGAGCATCGTGACGAGGTTCGCGGGGGTGAGATGGCAGCGCCCGTCGGCAGTGTCCGGGGCGGGGCTGACCGTCGCCGCATTGGCGGTCCACATCGAGGAGGCCGACCACGGCGCCGCGCGCAGCTGCGCGGGCTCGGTGCCGTCGAGCGCGAGCGCGGCCTCGAGCGCGCGGTTCGGGCGGGGCAGGGGCAAGAGGAAGCCTTGCACGCCCAGCCGCCCGAGGTTGCCGCGCATCTTCGCCACCCCCTGCAACGCCGCCGCGCGCGGATAGGACGGATCGCCCGCATGGCTCGCGCTGGCGATGTTGCCGAGGCTGAGGCCGGCGTAATTGTGCGAAGGGCCGACGATCCCGTCGAAATTGATCTCGGTGAGCATGCAAATGTCCGTTCGGTTCGAGCGAAGTCGAGAACCCCGGGGCTGGTCGTGTCTCGACTTCGCTCGACACGAACGGGGAAAGGGTTGGCTACCGCGCCACGCTCCACACCATGTCACCCGCCCGCACATCGAGCAGGTCGGCGCTGGCGCTGTCGATCGCGATGCCGCCCTCGCTGTCCAGCACCCTCGCGCCGAAGCAGGCGCGGAAGGTGCCGAGGCGGCCGGTGGCGAGGATCGCGCGCTCGCCCTCGGCCACGTCGAGCGTGGTGACCCGCGCCTCGCTGCTGTTGCGCACGCTGGTGACATTGTCGGTCCGCGCGACCATCGTCGGGCCGCCGTCGAAGATGTCGACATAGTTCTCGAAGCGGAAGCCCTCGTCCTCGAGCATCCGCATCGCCGCGCGGCCCGTGGGGTGGGGGATGCCGATCACGCTCCTCGCATCCTCGCTCAGCATCGCGACATAGACCGGGTGCTTCGGCATGAGGTCGGCGATGAACTGGTTGCCGTGGATCGCGTTGAAATAGTCCGCGTCCTGGAAATTCATCCCGAAGAAGCGCCCCGCCACGCCCTCCCAGAAGGGCGACCCGCCGCGCTCATCGATGATGCCGCGCAGTTCCGCGAGGATGCGCTCGGCAAAGCGCGGGCGGTGCATCGCGACGAACAGATAGCGCGAGCGGGCGAGCAGCAGGCCGAGGCCCCCCGCGCGCTCGTTGGGGTGGAGGAACAGCCCGCCGACCTCGCTCGACCCCTCCAGATCGGTAACGAGGCTGAGCAGCTCGGCGCGCACCGTGCGGTCGAGTTCCTGCGAATATTGGGTCAGCGTGTTGAGCCGGTAGGAGTAGAACGGCCATCGCTGGCCGACCTGGCTCATCAGCTGGCAGGTGCCGCGTACCGCGCCGGTGCGGGCGTTCTCGAGCACCAGCACGAAGAGCTCGTCGCCGAGCGTATCGCCATCGCGCGCAAATGCCGCCTCGGCCCGCTCGAGCTTGGTGCGTAGCGCCGCGCGGTCGGGCGGAAGGTTGGTGAAGCCTCCACCGGTCAGCTTGGCCATCTCGTAGAGCGCCTCGAGATCGGCGGGGCGCGCGGCGCGCAGGCGGAAGGTCAATTGAGGGCTCCTTGGGAAAGGCGGGTGATGACGCGCGCGGACAGGGCGGCACGCTCGGCAAGACTGGGGACGATGAGATATTCGTCCGGCGAATGGATCGCGCCGCCGCGCACTCCCATCGTGTCGACCACCGGCACCCGGCAGGCGGCGATGTTGTTGCCGTCGCACACCCCGCCGGTCGATTGCCAGCGGATGTCCTGCCCGAGCTCGGCCCCGCAGGCGCGCACGAGATCGAACAGCCTCTGTGCGGCGGCATCGACCTTTTTCGGCGGGCGGGTGACGCCGCCGTGGCGGCGGGTGGCGACCTCGTGGGCGGTCTGGATGTCGATCAGCAGGTGGTCGAGCGCATGGTCGAACGCCGCACCCGCTTCCACGCTCCGCGGGCGGATGTTGAAGCGCAGCACGGCATGGTCTGGCACGACATTGTTGGCCGACCCGCCTTCGAGCTTGGCCGGGTTGATCGTGATCTCGGGCGTCTCCAGCGCCTTGAGTCGCAGGATCAGGTCAGCCGCCGCGACGATGGCGTTGCGCCCCTCGTGCGGATTGCGACCGGCGTGGGCGCTCTTGCCGGTGATCGTGATCGAATAATTGCCCGTGCCGCCGCGCTCGTGCGCCAGCGTGCCGTCGGGCAGTGCGGCGGGCTCGTAGGTGAGCGCCGCCATCTTGCCCGCCGCCAGTTCGGCGATCAGCGCCGCGCTGGCGAGCGATCCGGTCTCCTCGTCGGAATTGATGAGAACGTCATAGCCGAGGGCCGAGGCGCCGGGGGTGGCCTCGAAGGCCATGAGCGCGTGGAGCATCACCGCGATCCCGCCCTTCATGTCGGCAACGCCCGGCCCGTTCAGCGTTTCCCCGTCGAGCCAGCGCTGGTGCTGGAAGGGGTGGTCGGCGGGAAATACCGTGTCCATGTGGCCGGTCAGCAGAATGCGCCGGTTCGCCTGCGGGCGCACCCGCACCACCAGATGCCGGCCGTGGGGCTTGTCGAACGCAGAGCCGTCGGCGGCGATGGCGGTGACGGGCGCGGGATCGACCTGCTCGACCGTTCCGGGCAGCACGGCAAAGGCCTCGGCCAGCGCATCGGCCTGTTCGGCCAGCCCGGCGAGATTGGCCGTGCCGGTGTTGATCGCGCTCCACGCGCGTACCTGCGCCAGCATCGCGGCTGGGTCTATTGTTCCCATGGTCCCGTCCATGACCTCCCTCTAGCCGTCTCAAGGCGCTAGTCCAACCCGTTGCAATCGTGGCAGCGCTGCGCCATAGGGCGGCCCGTCCTCTCCTCCCCGGGTTCGGCTTCACGCTTACCACACGAGGACTACCATGACTGACATGACCGCCCGCGCCGGAGTGAGCATCGACTCCCGGTTGGCCGCCTTCCTCGAAAGCGAAGTGCTGGGGCCGCTGGAGCGCGATGTGGACGCTTTCTGGCAGGGTTTCGCGGCGCTGCTGGCCGAGTTCGCCCCGAGGAACCGGGCGCTGCTGGCCAAGCGGGAAAGCCTCCAGGCGCAGATCGACGCATGGCACGTGGAGCGGGCGGGCAAGCCTCACGACGCGGCGGCCTACAAGGCGTTCCTGACCGAGATCGGCTACCTCGTCCCCGAGCCCGCTGACTTCCAGATCGGCACGCAGAACGTCGATCCCGAGATCGCGACCATGGCCGGGCCGCAGCTGGTGGTGCCGATCCTCAACGCCCGTTTCCTGCTCAACGCCGCGAACGCGCGCTGGGGGAGCCTCTACGATGCCTTCTACGGCACCGACGCGCTCGACGCGCCCCCTGCGCGGCCCGGCGGTTACGACGAGCAGCGCGGCGCGGCGGTGATCGCCCGCGGGCGGCAGTTCCTCGACGCGACCTTCCCGCTCGCTGAGGGGGCGAGCTGGGCCGACCTCGCGGGCCGCGATGCGGTGGAGCTCGCCGACCCGGCGCAGCAGGCCGGCACGACCGACAAGGGCATCCTGCTCAGGAACAACGGCTTGCACGTCGAGGTCGTCTTCGACCCGAGCACGCCCGTCGGCGCCACCGACAAGGCAGGCATCGCCGACGTCGTGATCGAATCCGCGCTCACCACCATCGCCGACTGCGAGGATTCGGTCGCGGCGGTCGATGCCGAGGACAAGCTCCTCGCCTACACCAACTGGCTCGGCATCATCCGCGGCGACCTTCAGGAGAGTTTCGAGAAGGGCGGCAGGACCCTCACGCGGAAGCTTGCGGAGGACAAGACCTACACCGACGCCGACGGCACGCAGCACACGCTCAAGGGCCGCAGCCTGATGTTCGTGCGCAATGTCGGCCACCTGATGACCAACCCCGCGATCCGCCTGCCTGACGGCAGCGAGATCCCCGAGGGCATCATGGATGCGGTGTTCACCAGCGCCATCTCCACGCTAGATGTCGAGGGGCACGGCAAGTTCGGCAACTCGCGCTGCGGCTCGATCTACATCGTGAAGCCCAAGATGCACGGGCCCGAAGAATGCGCGTTCACCAATGACCTTTTCGACGCGGTGGAAGACCTGCTCGGCCTCAAGCGCCACACCATCAAGGTCGGCGTGATGGACGAGGAGCGCCGCACCTCGGCCAACCTTGCCGCCTGCATCCAAGCGGTGAAGGACCGCATCGTCTTCATCAACACCGGCTTCCTCGACCGGACGGGCGACGAAATTCACACCTCTATGCGCGCCGGGCCGATGCTGCGCAAGGGCGCCATGAAGACCAGCGCGTGGCTCAAGTCCTACGAGGCTCGCAACGTCGCCATCGGCCTCAGGCACGGCCTCTCCGGCAAGGCGCAGATCGGCAAGGGCATGTGGGCCGCGCCCGACCTGATGGGGCAGATGATGGTCGAGAAGATCGGCCACCTCAAGGCGGGTGCCAACACCGCATGGGTGCCGTCCCCCACCGCCGCGACGCTCCATGCGCTGCACTACCACCAGATCGACGTGTTCGACGTGCAGAAGCACCTGCCCGAACCCGCCGGGCTCGACGACCTGCTGGCGATCCCGCTCGCCGAGGGCACGAACTGGTCGGAGCAGGAAATACGCGAGGAACTCGACAACAATTGCCAGGGCCTGCTCGGCTACGTGGTCCGCTGGATCGATCAGGGGGTCGGCTGCTCCAAGGTGCCCGACATCAACGATGTGGGCCTGATGGAAGACCGCGCGACGCTGCGCATCTCCTCGCAGCACATCGCCAACTGGCTGCTGCACGGGGTGATCAGCGAAGCGCAGGTGATGGACAGCCTCGCCCGCATGGCCGCCAAGGTCGACTCGCAGAACGGGGGCGACCCGCTCTATGTGCCGCTGACGGGCAACGAGAACGGCGCGGCCTTCAGCGCGGCGAAGGACCTGATCTTCAAGGGGGTGGAGCAGCCGAGCGGCTATACCGAGCCGCTGCTGCACGTGTGGAGATTGCGCAAGAAGGCGGGGTAAACTCTTTCTCCATAGCTTCCGCATAAGGTTGCCCGAACGGCCGGGCCTTGGCGGAGCAATGGACAATGGGCGAGATCCTCGAACAGCTCTACATGACTGTCGTCAGCATGCTCAGCCTCGCTTTCTTCGGTGGGCTGGCGTTCTACATCATGCACGCCAGCAATTCCCGCTGGCGCGAGTACGAACAGCTTTACGCCACCTTCGAACCGCGCGAACCGCTGGCGAAAAAGCTGACAGGCATGGTGCGCTTTGCGAAGCCGGGTTTTCGCTGGGGGCATATGTCGGGCGATCTCAAATCGCATCGCCATCCGCCCGTTGTGGTCGGCGTTCATCCCGAGGGCCTGAGCCTGTCGATCGTGCCGCCGTTCCGTTACGGCTGCCGCGACCTGTTTCTGCCGTTCGACAGGATGACGGTCGAACCTGCCGCATGGGACATGTCCGACAAGGAGTACGGCATCCGTATGGAAGGCGTCGACGGGATCGAGATCCAGATGTTTTCCAACATCATGCAATGGGCTGCCGAGAGTTCCGAAATCCTCGATCTGATGCTGCGACGGGCCGAGCTGGTGCGTGAAATGTCAGGCCCCGCCGCTAACCGAGTGCCCGCGCCACGCTGACGAATTCGGCTACGCTGACAGTCTCCGCCCGACGCGTCTCGTCGATGCCGAGGCTTGCGAGCGCCTCCAGCGCCCCCGGCACGCCCTTGAGGCTCTGGCGCAGCATCTTGCGGCGCTGGCCGAAGGCGGCTTCGGTGAGGCGTTCGAGTGTACGTGCGCTGACGCCTTCGGGCATCGCGGCGGGGGTGACGTGCACGATTGCGCTCATCACCTTGGGCGGCGGGGTGAAGGCGCTGCGGTGGACCTTCATCGCGAGGCGCGCCTCGGCCCGCCACTGGGCGAGCACGGCGAGGCGGCCATAGGCATCCTCGCCCGCGGCGGCGACGATCCGGTCGGCCACCTCGCGCTGGAACATCAGGGTGAGCGAGCGCCAGAGGGGCGGCCAGCTCTCCCCGCCGAGCCAGCGCACGAACAGCGCCGTACCGACATTGTAGGGCAGGTTCGAGAGGACGTGGAACGGCTCCCCGCCCATCAGTTCCGCATGATCGAGCTTGAGAGCATCACCTTCGATAACAGTGAGTTGTCCGGGAAAGCTCTCGCTCAGTTCAGCCAGCGCGGGGAGGCAGCGGCGGTCCATCTCGATGGCGGTGACCCGCGCCCCGGCGCGCAGCAGCGCGCGGGTGAGACCGCCGGGGCCGGGGCCGACCTCGAGCACCTGCTGGCCCGCAAGATCGCCCGGAAGCGCGGCGATGCGGGCGAGCAACTGTTCGTCGAGCAGGAAATTCTGCCCCAGCGCCTTGGAGGCGGCGAGGTTATGTCTCTGGATAACCTCGCGAATCGGGGGAAGCTCAGGCATCGGCCCTAGCCCGCGCCTCGGCCATCCCGCTCGCCATGCTGATCGCCGCCGCCATCGCGCCCGGGTCCGCCAGACCCTTGCCCGCGATGTCGAAGGCGGTGCCGTGATCGGGGGAGGTGCGGATGATCGGCAGGCCGAGCGTGACGTTTACACCTTCGTCGAATTCCAGTGCTTTCAAGGGGATAAGCGCCTGGTCGTGATACATGCACAGCGCCGCGTCATAGCCGGCGCGGGCGCGCGGGGTGAACAGCGCGTCGCCCGGGACGGGGCCGAAGGCATCGATCCCCTCGGCCCGGAGCGCGGCGATGGCGGGGGCGATGATGCGCGCCTCCTCGTCGCCGAACTGGCCGCCTTCGCCTGCGTGGGGGTTCAGCGCTGCAATCGCAAGTCTGGGCTGCAACACACCGAAATTCCTGCGCAATCCTTCCACCACGATGCGCGCCTTGTGGAGGATCAGGCCCTCCGAAATCAACCCCGGCACCTCGGCGAGCGCGAAATGGACGGTCAGCGGCACGGTGCGCAGCGAAGGCCCCGCCAGCATCATCACCGCGTCGCGCCAGGGTCGCCCGCAGGCCTCGGCGAGGAACTCGGTCTGGCCCGGATAGTCCCAGCCCACCGCCGCCAATGCCGCCTTCGATATCGGGGCCGTCACCAGCCCCGCCGCCTCCCCCGACAGCACCAGTTTCGCCCCCCATTGCAGCGAAGCGAGTGCCAACCGGGCGCCAACGACCGTGGGATGACCGGGCGACGACATGCCATCGAGCCCCGCCATCACGGGCAGTCCCGCAGCCGACGCGAACAGCGCCTCGGCCGGCTCGGCGATCGGCACGATCGGGCAGTCGATCCCGAGCCTTTCGGCGGCGTTTCGCAAAAGCTCCGGCCCGCCGGCCACGAAGGCGGGCGGCGCGCGGCGTTCGGCCCGCAATCGCGCCCATGCGCCGAGGATCACTTCCGGGCCGATGCCCGCCGGATCGCCCAGCGTGATCGCGAGCGGGGCGCCCAGAGATGAACTGCCCGGCGTCAATTGTACTCGATATAGGCGTCGTTGCGCAGGTCGCGCAGGAAGCGCTGGGCGCGCTTGTTGACGCGCTCCTGCTCGATCTGGTCCATCACCGCCGCGAAGGTCGGCGCGCCCGAATCCTTGGGATCGTCGCGGCCGCACAGCATCAGCACGCGCACGCCTTCCTGGATCCCGCCGAAGGGCGGGGTCGCCTGGCCGATCTGGAGGTTGAGGATGATCGCGCGCAGCTGTTCGGGCAGGTTCGCGGCCTTGATCTGGTCGTTGGAGACGACCTCCGCCCCGATCTTCGCCGCCCCCGCCTCGACATCGGCGCAGCCGCGCAGCGACTGGAGGTAGGTGTTGAACTCGGCCACCCGCGCCTCGGCCTGGGCCTGGGTCACGCCATCGGGGAAGTCGATCGAGATCTGCTTGAGGCTCAGCATCGCCTCGGACGGATCGGCCATCAGCACCTGGCGCTTGTTGATGAGGTAGACGATCGAGAAGCCGCCCGGGATCTCGATCGGGCCCTGGAGCTGCCCGGACTGCATGTTGCGCAGCGCCGCGGCGAGCTGCGGGGGGAGCTGGCCGAGCCGCAGCCAGCCCAGATCGCCGCCGACGACCGCGCTGCTCGCCTCGGAATACTGCCGCGCATAGGCGACGAAGCTGCCGCCCTGCTGGAGCTGCTGCATGATCGCCTGGGCGTTCTGCAGCACCGTGGCGCGGTTTTCGGTGGTGGCCGAGAGGAAGATCTCGCCAACCCGGTACTCGTCGGTGCCCTTGGCCTCGTTCATGCGCTTGAGCACGTCGTTGACCTCTTCGGCCGAGACGTTGACGAAAGGCATGATGTTGCGGCGCAGGAGGTTCTCCCATGCCACTTCGCCCTCGATCTGGCGCTTGAGCGACGCCGCAGAGGAGCCGATCGAGGCGAGGTAGGCGTCCATCTTCTTGGTATCGCCGCCGAAGTTCTGGCCGGCGAGCTGCTGGTAGGTCTGTTCCACCTCCTCGCGCTTCACCGCCAGTTCGGCCGCTTCGGCGGCCTGGATCTTGAGCGTCTCGTCGATCAGGTTGCGCAGCACCTGCACGCGCAGGCGCAGCATTTCTTCCTCTGGGATCGGCGCTTCCGAGGCCGCCGTCACCAGCGCCACGCGCTGATCGATGTCGGTGCCGGTGATGACATAGCCGTTGACGATCGCCGTCGCGGTGCGCTTGTCCGGGTCGGCCTTGCCGAACAGGGTGATGTCCTCGGGCAGGCCGAAGGGATTGTCCGCGGTCGGCACGGCCACGGTCTGGGCGGGCAGGGTGGCCGGGGTGAGGGCAAGGCCCACGAGGCCGGCTGCCGCCAGCACGCTTCCGGTCCGGGCCAGCAGGGCCTTGGAAAACAGCTTCACTCTCACGCGTTCAATCCGCCTTCTCGAAATTCCCGCACCCATCGTGTGCGTGATGGGGTGCCGATGCCCCGCACCGGCTGAATGGAAGCTGAGTCCCGGGCCCCCAGCCTTCCGCGGCCCCTTTAACGCCATTTGTCCGCCCTGCCAATTGTTGCAGGCATCGGGTTCGGGGTTAGCGGAAGCCGAGGTTGCGCAGGGCGAAGAACACCTGGAATGCGTTGCCGCGCCGCGCGTCGCCCGCGTCGATGAAGTCGCGCCGCCAGGTGGCGCCGAATTCGATGCAGTCGTCGGCATAGGCGATGCCGAGGCGTGTGCGGATCGGTTCGAACCCGTCGGGCTGGAATACCGGGTCTTCCTCGGGATCGGTGAGGTTGAACACGCCCGAGCCGAACACCGACCACTTGCGCCCGATCGCCACGCGCGCGGCGGCGCGCAGTTCCTCGCGGTCGCGCAGGTCCTCGACGGTGGCGATGTCGCGGTCGAGCCTGAGGTAGCCCACCTCGAGATAGGTGCGGCGCGAGCCGATGGTCGCGTCGATCTCGTTGCGGCGCACCGCGAAATTGTCCTTGTCGAGCCGGAAGCGGTGAGTGAAGCTGACGAGGTTGCGGAAGCGCACCTCGGTGCGGCCGACGAAATCGGAGACGCGCTCGGACAGGCCGGTGCCTTCGGGGAACAGGCCGGGTTCGGGCCGCTCCAGCCGGAAGGACTGGCCGACGGTCGAACGCACCCGCCAGCCCGGGCGCTGCAACTCCCAGTCGACGCCCCAGGTCACGCGGCTGCCATCCTCGACCCGGTCGTAGCCGGGGAAGCGGTTGAGGGCGAAGAGGTTGGAATCCTCGAGATCGATGGCGCGGGCGTCCTCGTTGGGAACGGCGAGATTGCGGATTTTCGGGCTGGCAACGAATTGCAGCCGCGGCTTGAACACCTGCGTCCCCCCGAAGGCGGCGCCAGCGAAGGGCCATTCGATGTCGAGCGCGGCGGTGGCGATGCCGCGCGTGGTCCAGCCCTCGGTGCCGCGATAGGACAGCGTGGTCGTCGCGAGCGAATTGCTGGTGTTGTAGACATCGCCGCGCACCAGCCCGGTGAGCGTCACGACCTGCCCCATGCCGGTGAGGCGCTTCCAGTCCCACTGCGCGCCCGCGAAGGCGCGCTGGGTGTCCTGCCCGTCGTTGCGCAGCAGGGCGAGGGTGTTGGCCTGCACCATCAGGTTGCCGCCGAGCACGGTGTCGCCGATCTTCTGGCGGTAGTCGATGGCGGGCAGGGCGAGCGGCACTTGCCCCTGATCCGCGTTCAGCCGCAGGGTCTGGGTCGCCCAGCCGGCGATCGAGAGATAGGACCGGTCGGTGATGCGTTCGAGATTGAGGGTCGAGCGCAGCCGGTCGTCGCGGCTGATGTCGTAGCGGCGCAGGAAGGTGCGGTCGCTGGCGAGGCGGATCGAGCCGGTCAGGCTCCAGTCGGGCGAGAACTGGAAGCGGCCGTTGCCGTCGAAATAGCCGCGAGGATCGCTGCGGAAGCTCTCGCCCCCGGTGAAATCGGTCGCGCGGTCGGAAAAGGTGACGAAGCCGCTGGCCTGATAGGCGCCCTTTTCGGTGAGGTGCCGCCACTTCGCGCTCGCCATCGGGGCGGCGTTGGAGAAGACATAGGCGCCCAGCGTCAGATCGGCATTGTCGGCGACGCGCCAGTAATACTCGCCGGACAGCTCGAAGCCGTTGACCTGCGTGACCCGCACGTCGGGCACCAGAAAGCCGCTTTCCGCCTTGCCATCGGTGCGGATCGCGAGGCCCGGCAGGGGCAGGATGCGCGCGCCGAAGAGTTCGAGCATCGCGCCCTCGAACCGCACGCGGTTGGCCTTCTGGTCGTAGATCACCCGCCGGGCGGTGACGCGCCAGCTCGGATCCTGCGGGCAGCCCTCTGCATCGACCACGGGGCAGGCCGAATAGGCGGCATCGGTCAGCACCTCGCTCCCGTCCGCCCCGCGTTCCGCCGACCGGGCGGCGAGCCGGCCTCCGGCGCGCAGGGCGATGAGCAGTTCGCTCATGGCGCCGGTGTCGAATTCCTCGGTGAGTTCGACCTGATCGGTGAAGAGCTGGTTGCCGGCCTCGTCGACGAGGCGGATGTTGCCGCTGGCGATGATCCGGCCGGTGTTGCGGTCCCACATCACCTCGTCGGCACGGACCGAGCGGTCCTCCGAGCGCAGGATCACGTCGCCGCGGGCGGTGACGATGTCGCTCTCGCTGTTGTAGGCGAGCTCGCGCGCCTCGAAGTCGATCCGGCGGACGGTTTCTTCGGCCTCCTCGGGGGCCGGGGCATCGTCCTGCGCGGCGAGCGGCGCGGCGGCGGCGCCGAGGGCGAGCGCGAGCGCAAGGCGCGACAGGCGCGCTCGAGCCGCGCCCCGCGCCGGGAGGCGCTGGGCGGGGTCCGCGGCGATGCGCGTGTCCACGTGAGAGCCTCCCGACATGGCCTTGCCTATTGCACCGCTCGGGCCTAATCGCAATCGCCATTGCGCCCGGGGCGGCGGGGCCTTTCGCACGGTTCGTCGCACGCGCGGGACACCTCGTAGCCGCCCTTCCGCTGGCGTGCCTGCACAAGCCTTTGCCGGAGTATCCATGCAGATCCATTTCACCGCCGCCGCTCCTTCCGATGTCCGCCTCCAGGCGCGGGTGATCAATCAGGGCCAGAGCCTCTCCGGGCTGGACGAGACGATCGTCGAGGGCGCGGCCGCATCGCGCTTCTCGGGCCGGGCGGGGCAGCTGTTCGAGGGCTTTGCGGGCGTGGGCGGGGCGGTCCGGCGGATCGCGCTGGCGGGCCTCGGCGAGACCGGCTCCGCCGACCGCCGCGCCAATTGCGAACGCGCCGGCGCGGCGATCACGGCGAAGTATCTGGTCTCGGGCGAGACGGCGCTGGCGCTTGACCTTGGCGGTGCGGGCCTTTCGGCGGATGACGCCGCGGCGGTGCTGCTGGGCCTGCGCCTGCGCGCGTGGCGGCACGACGCCTATCGCACGCGCCTTGCCGCCGACAAGCGGCCCTCGCTCGCCACGGTCCACGTCGCCAACGCGCCCGAGGGCACCGAGGCGGCATGGACCCGCGAGGAAGCGGTCGCCCGCGGGGTCGAATTCACCCGCCGTCTGGTGACCGAGCCCGCCAACATCATCTACCCCGCCACCTTCGTCGCTGCCTGCGAGGAAGCCTTCGCGGGCACCGGGGTCGAGATCACGGTGCTGGGCGAGCCGGAGATGGAGGCGCTCGGCATGGGCGCGCTGCTCGGCGTCGGCAAGGGTTCGGAGCGCGAATCCCGGCTGCTCGCGATCCGCTGGAACGGCGGCGCGGCGGGCGAGGCGCCCACGGTCTTCGTCGGCAAGGGCGTGACCTTCGACACCGGCGGCATCTCGCTGAAGCCCGGCCCCGGCATGGAGGACATGAAGTGGGACATGGGCGGCGCGGGCGCGGTCGCGGGCGCGATGCTCGCGCTGGCGGGCCGCAAGGCCAAGGCCAACGTCATCGGCGTCATGGGCCTCGTCGAGAACATGCCCGACGGCAAGGCCCAGCGCCCCGGCGACATCGTCACCACCATGAGCGGCCAGACGGTCGAGGTGCTCAACACCGATGCCGAAGGCCGGCTGGTGCTGTGCGACGCGCTCCACTGGGCGCAGGAACAGTATGCCCCCGCCCGGATCGTCGACCTCGCGACGCTGACCGGCGCGATGATCATCTCGCTCGGCAACGAGTATGGCGGGATGTTCGCCAATGACGACACGCTCGCCCAGCAGCTCGACGCCGCCGGCAAGGCGAGCGGCGACAAGCTGTGGCGGATGCCGCTCGGCCCCGCTTACGACAAGCTGATCGATTCGCCCGTCGCCGACATCAAGAACATCGGCCCGCGCGAGGCCGGTTCGATCACCGCCGCGCAGTTCCTCCAGCGCTTCGTCAAGGAGGGGACCCCCTGGGCACACCTCGACATCGCGGGCATGGTCTGGTCGAACAAGCCCGGCCACACCTGGGAGAAGGGCGCGACCGGCTATGGCGTGCGCCTGATCGACCAGTTCGTGCGGGATGTGGTCGAAGGTTGATGTGAGCGCCTCATGCCGAAGATGAGGCGCAAATCCGACTTGCCCACCAAGACCTGCCTCGCCTGCGGGCTGCCCTTCGCATGGCGCAAGAAGTGGGAGCGGGACTGGGACAATGTGAAGTATTGTTCCGATCGGTGCAGGCGGGGGAAGGCCCCCGTCCTCAAGTAGCGCAGCGGTAGGACGACCAAGACTCATGAAACTGGATTTCTGGCAGGTCACCGACGATCCGGTCGAGAAGGTCGTCACCCTCATCGCCCGGCGCGCGATCGGGCAGGGTGAGCGCGTGCTGGTCGTTTCGGCCGATGCCGGGCAGCGCGCCGCGATCGATGCCGCGCTGTGGCAGGCGGGGCCGGAAAGCTTCCTCGCCCACGGCGCCGCCGATGCGCCGGGAGCCGAGCGCCAGCCGATCCTGCTCGCTGCAGAGCCCGTCGCCGCCAACGGCGCGAGCCACCTGATCCTCGCCGACGGCACCTTCCGCGACTGCCCCGGCTTCGCCCGCGTCTTCCTGCTCTTCCCCCCCGACCTCGCACCCGAGGCGCGGCAGGCGTGGCGCGCGCAGGACGGGCGCGAGGGCATCGAGCGCGCCTATTTCGCGCAAGAAGACGGGCGCTGGGTCAAGAAGGGCTGAGGGCTTGCGCCCGGGCCGCCGATGGGGGATGCTCCCGCCCCAGTGACAGGGGGGACATGATCCATGCGCAAGACCGCCATTATCCTCGCAGGCGCCGCCGCGCTGGCGCTCGCCGCCTGCGGTTCGGAGACCTCGGGCGAGTTCACCACCGAAGACGGCCAGAACGCCGAATACACCATCGACAGGGACACCGGCGAGACCAGCATGACGGTCGAGGGGCCGGACGGCACCGCCACCATGCGCTCGGGCGCGGGGGTCCCGGTCAGCCTGCCCGACGGGTTCACCCTGTTCCCCGGATCGAAGGTCGTCACCAACACCGTCGTCAACCAGCCTGGCGGGCAGGGCACGATGGTCACCTTCGAGGCCGACGCTCCCGCCGAGGCGGTCGTCGCCCACTACCGCGACGCGGCCAAGGCGGCCGGGTTCGACATCCAGCTCGAGATGAACACCAACGGCACGCGCATGGTCGGCGGCGAGCGCAAGGCCGACGGCTCCTCGCTCTCGGTCACCGCGACCGACGGGAAGCCCACGACCGGACAGATCATCATCGGCAGCGAAAAGGGCGGCTGAACCGGCCTGCCAGCGCGCCCCGGCGCCGTTGATCGGCGCGGGTCCGCCGCACATCGGCAGGCCCGCCCGCACAGGCTTGCCATTTTGCAGCGCAGCATCTAGGGGCGCGGCCAAACTCTCCCCCAACAACAAAAGACGTTCACAGGAGCTTCTCATGGCGGTCACCCGCACCTTTTCGATCATCAAGCCCGATGCCACCCGCCGCAACCTGACCGGTGCGGTCACCAAGATGCTGGAAGACGCCGGCCTGCGCGTCGTCGCCTCCAAGCGCATCCACATGACCCGCGAACAGGCCGAGGGCTTCTACGCGGTCCACAAGGAGCGCCCCTTCTTCGGCGAGCTGGTCGAGTTCATGATGAGCGAGCCGGTGGTGGTGCAGGTGCTCGAGGGCGAGGACGCCGTCGCCAAGAACCGCGAAGTGATGGGCGCCACCAACCCCGCCGACGCCGCGCCGGGCACGATCCGCAAGGAACTGGCCCTCTCGATCGGCGAGAACACCGTCCACGGTTCGGACAGCGAAGAAAACGCCGCGATCGAGATCGCCTTCTTCTTCAAGGACGAAGAGATCGTCGGCTGAGCCAATCCGTGCCGGCGGGGCGGGTCAGGCGTAGCCGACCCAGCCCCGCCAGCCGAAGCCGGCATAGAACAAGTTGACATCCCCGAAGCCCGCCTCGCGCAGCAGGGCTTCGTCCTCGGCGGGGTCGAGCACCGGCAGGCTTGTCGTGACCGCCCGCGCCTTCGCGGCCAGCTGCGCATCAACGCCCTGCACGAGCGCGAAGGCTTCATAGCGGTCGAGCCACGTCGTGCGATCGGGCTCGGCCTGCGGGAAGCTGCAATGCACCGCGACGAAGGGCGCGCCCGGTGCGAGCCTGCGGCGGACCGCGCGCAAGGTCTCGAGCCGCTCGCCGCTTTCCAGGAAGTGGAGCGTCAGCAGGCAGCATCCCGCGGCAAAGGGCCCGGCAGGCGCGTTTTCGATCAGGCCCTCGACGAAGCGCGCTCGCGCCGCCGCCTCCCCCATCACCTCGCGCGCCTGCGCCAGCATCGGTCCGGCGGGATCGACTGCGACGAAGCGCCAGCGCGGGAACAGCGCCGCGAAGGCCGCAAGTTCCAGCCCGCCGCCTGCGCCCAGCACCAGGACCTCGGCCTCGGGCCCGGCCCGCTCCGCCAGCAGGATCGCGGTCATTGTCTGCATGTCGCCGAAGCCCGGCGTGAAGCGTGGCGGCCCCTCGGCATAGCGCGGGGCGGTGGCGGGATCGTTGAAGAAGTCGAGGAAGGCGTTCATCCCTCGATGATATAGAGTAACATCGAGGCCGAGGAAGCGCGGTGAGGCAGGCTGACGCGCTCAGCGCGGTAAGGCGGCGAACCGCGCGAGCTGTTCGCGGTGCGCGTGGTGGTGCCCCGCTTCGCTTGCCGCCATCACGCGGCGCATCGCGCCGAGCGCCTCAGGGGTGAGGATGAGGCCCAGTTCGGCGTAGACGGAGGCGATGGCGGATTCCCAGTCCTCGTTGAGCGCATCGAAGCTGGCCCGCGCGATCCGCCCGCCCCAGCCCTCCAGCGCCGCCGCGATGCGCGCCTCGCGCAGGGCGATCTTGTGGCGCCAGCGCGCCTCGATCCTCTCGAGGCAGCACGAATCCGACTGCATCGCCATCTGGTTCGCCGCAAGGCTGATCGCGCTTTTCAGCACCGCCTCGTGCTCGCGCTCCGCCAGCACCAGACGCGCGTCGGGGAACAGGGCGAGCAGGGTCGACAAGTCCTCGGCGAAGGCGGGGACCTTGAGGACGCGGGGACGCTCGGCAATGCCCCGGTGCGCGGCGTCGGTGGCGAGGATGCGGGCGAACTCGCGATAGACGGCGGCAGGATCGCGCGCCTCGCTCCAGGCGGAATAGGCCGGGATGTGCCACTGGCTCTCGTAGATCGAATGGTGGAGCGCGGCGGAGATCCACGCCAGCTCCTCCTCGACCGCCGCCGGCGCCATCGGGTGGATCGACTGCATCCACGGGTTGAGCGCGCCCAGCATCGCCAGTTCGAGCGCCGCCTTGACCCGGTTCATGCCCAGCGGCGCGGGGACGGGGTGGTAGGCGTCGCAATAGCGGGTGTGCGAAAAGGCCGGGTCCGCCGCCAGCAGGGTGTGGATGCGGGTGGTGCCGCTCCGCATATGGCCGATGACGATGATCGGCGGGGCAAGCGGGGTTTCGAGCAACTCGGGCCGCTCCCGCCATAGCGCGCCGAAGGCGAGGCGGTTCTTCACCACCCGCGAAAGCTGCCCCCAAGCCATCGCCCGCCCGAGCGGGTTGAGATCGGCGTCGGCCTCGATCGCGGCGATGAGCCGGACGAGCCGCTCGCGGAAATCGGCGACGTCCTCCCCGCTGCGCCCGCCGTGCTCGACATCCTCGGCCCTTGCGCCGTAGGGCTTCGCGGCGAGCGCCCAGAGCGCCTCCGGATCGAGCGCGGGCGGCGGCAGCCAGCCGCGCTCCCATGCCCGCCCCAGAAAGGCATTGGCCCGCTCGGCCAGCGGCCCGCGTGCCAGCAGGTGATCGCGGGTCGGCGCCATCAGAATTCCTCGGCCACGTCCATCAACCGCGTCAGCCGCTTCGGCGCGACCGCGCGCCAGCTTCTTTGGAGCCATGCCTCGACATGGCCCCAGTCGAGATCGGGCCTGTCGAGCAAGATCCCGACCCATCCGCTCGCGCCGTAGAAGGCGGGCTTGAAATAGGTCTCCGGCTGATCCTCGACGAGGGCGTGGAGCTCGTCCATGCCGCTGGTCTTGACCAGCAGGGCGATGCGCTCGTGCCCGTGGGGGCGGTCGGCGAAATAGGCGAAATACTTGCCCGACTTGCCCTCGCCGACGCGGAAGCCGGCCGAGCCGAAACTTTCCTGCTCGCAGGTTTCGGGCAGGGCGAGGGCGCGGGCGCGGAGCTGATCGAGCAGCCAAGCCGGGTTGCGCCAGCGCGACACGTAGTCGGCCACGGCGCGCGGATAGAGCTGGTGCTCGGCAAGCTTGACCCGTTCGGCGAGGCTGGCGGGGGTGTCGCCGGGCACGATCGGCACCGCGATCTGCGCCAGCACCTCTCCCGCGTCGAGCTCGGGGGTGACGAGGTGGACGCTGGTGCCCGCATGACTGTCGCCCGCCGCGATGGCGCGGGCGTGGGTGTCGAGCCCCTTGTAGAGCGGCAGCAGCGAGGGATGGATGTTGAGCATCCGGCCCTCCCACCGCTCGACGAAACCGTCCGAGAGGATGCGCATGTAGCCAGCCAGCACGATGTGGTCCGCGCCCGCTTTCAGCACCGCCGCTTCCATCGCCGCATCATGTGCCTCGCGGGTCATGCCCTTGTGCGGCAGGGCGAAGGTGGCGATCCCCTCGGCGGCGGCGAGCGCCAGCCCTGCGGCTTCCGGATCGTTGGAGGCGACCAGAACCACCTCGTAGGGGCAGTGGGCGACGCGGCTGGCATAGACCAGCGCGGCCATGTTGGTGCCTGCGCCGGAGATGAGGACGGCGATTCTGGCCTTGCCGGTCACAACCCGCCTCCGTTCGCCTCGAGCGAAGTCGAGAGGCCCGTCGCCATGTGTCTCGACTTCGCTCGACACGAACGGGAAGGGCGCAATTCAGCCAAGATGCGTGGCGCTCCAGTCGCTCTTGGCGGACCAGGTCTCGATCGAGCCGCGCACCGTGCAACCCTTCTCCCCCGCCTCGATCCGGCCGACCGGGAAGACGGTCTCGCCCGCCGCCTCGAGCCGGGCCGTGACTTCGGCGACCTTCGCTTCGCTGACCGCCAGCACCATGCCGACGCCGCAGTTGAAGGTGCGCGCCATCTCCTCGGGCTCGATGTTCCCCTGCGCCTGCAGGAAGGCCATCAGGCGCGGCTGGGGCCAGAGGTCGGCATCGACATGGGCGTGCGCGCCTTGCGGCAGGATGCGCGGGATGTTCTCGAGCAGGCCGCCGCCGGTTATGTGGGCGAGGGCGTTGATGGATCCAGCGCGGATCAGCGGCAGCAGGCTCGCGACATAGATGCGGGTCGGCGCGATCAGGGTGTCGATCAGCAATTGCTCCTGATCGAAGAGGGCCGGGCGGTTCAGCTTCCAGCCCTTGTCTGCCACGAGCCTGCGCACCAGCGAATAGCCGTTGGAATGGACACCCGAAGACGCAAGGCCCAGCAGCACGTCGCCCGGCGCAACCTTGTCGCCCGTCAACTGCTCGCCGCGCTCGACCGCGCCGACGCAGAAGCCGGCGAGGTCGTAGTCGCCGGGCGCATACATCCCCGGCATCTCCGCCGTCTCGCCGCCGATCAGGGCGCAGCCGGCGATCTTGCAGCCCTCCGCGATCCCCGCGATCACGCGCTCCGCGACCCCGTTCTCGAGCTTGCCTGTGGCGAAATAGTCGAGGAAGAACAGCGGCTCGGCACCCTGCACGATGAGGTCGTTGACGCACATCGCGACCAGATCGATCCCGACGGTGTCGTGCCGGTCATGCTCGATCGCGAGCTTGAGCTTGGTGCCCACGCCATCGTTGGCCGCGACCAGCAGCGGATCGGAATATCCTGCCGCCTTGGGGTCGAAGAACCCGCCGAACCCGCCGAGCTCGCTCGTCGCGCCCGGGCGCGCGGTGGCCTTCGCCAAAGGCGCGATGGCCTTGACCAGCGCATTGCCCGCCGCGATCGAAACGCCCGCGTCGGCATAGGTGTAGCCCGTGCCTTGCGGCGTGCTCTCGTCGTTTGTCCCCGAGGTCATGCGCAGTCCCTTAGCCTTTCGCGCTTGGAATTCCACTCGCCATTGGGCAAAGGACAAGCGATTTTCCCCATGAGCGCGACGCTTTCCCCTCCCGGCCCCGCTGCCGCCTCCTCCCGACCGCTTCGCCGCTGGGTGAGTGGTGCCGCGCTGGCGCTGGGCCTGCTCGGGGGCGGCTATGCCCTGCTGGCGCAGGTCGCGGGCGAGCGCGGCATCGCGCCGACCGCCGCCAGCGCCGACATCGAGGTGAAGGGCATCAGCGTCGACGTGCAGGGCAAGAGCGCCGAGGAAGCCCGCGCCAACGGCTGGCGCGAGGCGCAGCGCCAGGCCTGGGCGAAGCTCAACGGCCCCAAGCTCTCCGACAGCCAGCTCGACGGGCTGGTTTCCGCCATCGTGATCGAGCGCGAGCGGCTCGGCCCCCGCCGCTATATCGCGACGCTCGGCGTGGTGTTCGACCGCCAGCGCGCGAGCGGCTATCTCGGCGGGGCGCAGCAGGCGACGCGCTCGGCCCCGTTGCTGGTGATCCCGGTGCAGGAGAGCGGCGGCGCCTACATCACCTTCGAACAGCGCAACCCCTGGCAGCGCGCCTGGGCCGAGTTCAACCCGGGCACCAGCCGCATCGACTACGTGCGCCTGTCGGGCGCGGGGGGCGATTCGCTGCTGGTCAATTTCGGGCAGACCGGCCGCCGCAGCCGCGCCTGGTGGCGCTCGACGCTCGACCAGTACGGCGCGACCGACGTGGTGATGGCCTTCGCCCGGCTCGACCACCAGTTCCCGGGCGGGCCGGTCACCGGCACCTTCACCGCCCGCTACGGCCCCGACAGCCGCCCGCTCGACAGCTTCACGCTCAAGGCCGACAACCCCGACGCCCTGCCGGCCATGCTCGCGCAGGCGGTCGAGCGGATGGACCAGATCTTCACCGGCGCGCTGGCCTCGGGCAAGCTGCGGCCCGACCCGACGCTGCGCCTCGGCGGCGTGGGCGAGATCGACCCGGCGATCCAGCGGCTGATCGAGATCGGCCGCGCCGCGCAGGCGCGCCGTGCCGCCGAGGCGGCGCTGGCGGGCGCCGGCGTGCCGCGGATCGAGGCGGCCCCCGTCACCGGGATCGAGCCCGGCGAGATGCAGGTGCGCAACATCGTCGTCCAGTTCGCCACCCCCGATGCCGCCGCCTTCGATGCCGCGCTGGGCGCGGTGCGCGGCACCGGAGGCGTGCGCGGCGTGGGCGTGACCAGCACCGCGATCGGCGGCACCTCGGTGATGAGCGTGAGCTTCGCCGGATCGCTCGAGGAACTCGCCGCCGCGCTCGAGGCGCGCGGGTTCAGCGTGCGGCGCGGGGCGAACGCGCTCGCTATCAGCCGCTAGGGCCTGACCCGCCATGGGCGAGCCGTCCCAGATTGCCCTGCCGCTGTCCGTGCCGGGCGCCGCGCAGCGGATCGTCGTCGGCGCGGCCAATGAGGCGGTGATCGAGGCTTTGCAGCATCCCGCCAGCTGGCCCTTCCACGTCGCCGTCCTCACCGGCCCGCCCCGCTCGGGCAAGAGCCTGCTCGGGCGCTGGGCGAAGGGGCTCCACGCCGACGCCGGGCTCGAGGTGATCGACGATGCCGAGACGCTCGAGGAAGCCGAGCTGTTCCACCGCTGGAACGCGGTCCAGCAGGGCGGCACGCGAGCCAAGGAACAGGGGGGCGGGGCGCTGCTGCTGATCGCCAATGCCGACGCAGCGGACGGCCCCGGCTGGCGGATCAAGCTGCCGGATCTCGCCTCGCGCATCGGCGGCTCGCTCCAGCTGGCGATCCAGCCCCCTGACGACGCGATGGCGGGCGAGCTGATCCTCGCCCACGCCGAGGCGCGCGGCCTCTCCCTGCCGGCGGGCGCGGCGGACTATCTGGTGCCCCGCACCACCCGCAGCTTCGCCGCGATCGAGGCGCTGGTGGCGGCGATCGACCGGATCTCCCTTGAACGCCAGACGCCCGCCACCATGTCTGTCTGGCGCGCTGCGCTCGAGGCCCTCCACGGGCCCGAACAGCAGCGGCTCCTGTAGGTCAGCGCTCGCCGATTGCATCGGCGGCGCTTTGGTGGGAAAAGCGAGGGGCGATGTTCGAGCGATTGATCAGCTATCTGGACTCGGTCCGTGCGCGTGACCCGGCGCCGCGCTCGCGCTGGGAGATCCTCCTCTATCCGGGCGTTTGGGCGCTCGGCTTTCACCGCATCGCCCACTGGCTGTTCGAGGCGCGGCTCTATTTCCTCGCGCGGCTGGTGAACCATGTCTCGCGCCTCCTGACCGCGATCGACATCCACCCGGGCGCCACCATCGGGAAGAACTTCTTCATCGACCACGGCTTCACCGTGATCGGCGAGACGGCGGAGATCGGCGACAATGTCACGATCTACCAATGCGTGACGCTCGGCGGCACCAACCCCGCCAACGGCAAGGGCGGCAAGCGCCACCCGACCCTCAAGGACAATGTGATCATCGGCTCGGGCGCGCAGATCATCGGGCCGATCGTGGTCGGCGAGCGGGCCCGCGTCGGCGCCAATGCGGTCGTCACTGACGATGTGCCCGCCGGCGCGACGATGGTCGGGATCAAGGCGCGTTCGACCCTGGTTCCGGCGGAGCAATGGATGCGCGAATTCGTGCCCTACGGCACGCCCTGCGACGATCCGCCCTGCGACGAGGAAGGCCGCCCGCGCCGCGACTGCATCGAGAAGCTTGAGAGCGAGATCGCCCAGATGCGCGAGGAGATGGCGGCGATGAAGGCCCTGCTCGCCGAACGCGAGGCTCCGCCGCCGCCGCTCCAGCCGGTGCGGGCGCGCAAGAGCGGAACCAAGGACTGAGCGCAGGGATGGCTGCACCGCAAACGCCGGGGATGCCCGGACAGGTGGTTCCCTTCCCCGGTCGGGGCGCGGACCAGGTCGGCTTCGAACGGCCCGAACTAATGCGCATCCTCGACCTCTACGGACGGATGGTCGCGGCCGGCGAGTGGCGCGACTACGCGATGGACTTCACCCGCCACGCCGCCACCTTCGCCGCCTTCCGCCGCGCCGCCGAACGGCCGCAGGCGCGCCTCGAAAAGCGCCCCGCGTTGCGTGGCAAGCAGGGCATGTGGACTTTGTTCGGCGAGCACGGTCAGGTGCTCAAACGCGGGCACGATCTGGCGGGCGTGCTCGCACCGATGGAGCGACGGCTGCTGAAGGCGGTGGAGGAGTAGGCGCTGCAAGGTGCGCCCGAGCTGCGAGAATGGCAGCTTTCGGGCTTCTTGACTGCCTCCTTCGATGGCTGAAGCTGGGTGGTTAGCTGCCGGATGCAAGAATGCGCATTCCTTCGTTCAGCGCATCTCCGATTGTCTCGAAAATGCCAGAACGAGGCTCAGCCCAAATCTGCCAATAGGGCTCCCAGCGTGCACTGCATGGGAACGCGACATATTCCGGGTTCCACTCGTCGCCAGCTTCATAGCTGCGAACACGCTCCTCTATGATCATGTAGCGATGGTCTGCCCGATCGTAGATTGCCAACCGGAGCTTGGCATCAGCGGAAAGTAACTCGCCACATCGAAAACGCGGTTCCATTTCTGCAAGTTATTCGTGAATGGCTATGTCAGCAACTGATGTCGTGGACGGCTCTCCACCCCGCGGGGTAATTTCTGCGGATCAGT
>VFQN01000336.1_pt1 | contig 93428 bp, 85 predicted proteins | sample 3512371 | NCBI WGS metagenome assembly VFQN01 (sample SAMN10412370, study PRJNA504923) | tailings metagenome | isolation source: Replicate 2 from Balatoc abandoned mine | place: Philippines: Itogon, Benguet | collected 2017-08-28
AAGAAGGATCACTGGGCCGGGATGACCGTCGCCTCGGCGGGGTTCCAGCTCAAAAGAACGGGGGTTCCGGCCGGGAACGCGCCCGGGCGGTACTTGTCGACATGGGCTTCCAGCGCGATAGCCCGGCCGTCCTGAAGCCGCGCCGTCAGGTGGGCGATATGACCGACGACCTCGGAGCGCTCGATGCGGGCATCGACGCGGTTCTTCGCGCCGGAAAGCGCGGCCTCGCCCGCCGTATGCAGCTCGATCGCCTCGGCCGGCACGACGAGATTGACGCGGCCCTTCTCGGCGAGCGTCCCGTTGGCACGGCCGCAAAGCGTGCCGATGCCCGTCGTCACCACCACGTCCTCACCCTCGCTGCCTGCAACCTCACCCGAAAGCACGGTGTTGCGGCCGATGAACTGCGCGACGAAGGGCGTGTTCGGCCGGGTATAGAGCTGGTGCGGCGGGCTCACCTGCTCGACGCGGCCTTGGTTCATCACAACGATGCGGTCGGAGAGCGCCAAAGCCTCGGACTGGGCATGCGTGACGAAGATGAAGGTGACGCCGAGGCTCTTTTGCAGGAGCTTCAGCTCGTTCTGGATGGCCTTGCGGAGGTTCGCATCAAGTGCACCGAGCGGCTCGTCGAGCAGCAGGATGTCCGGCTCGACGACGAGGCCGCGGGCGAGCGCGATGCGCTGGCGCTGGCCGCCCGAGAGTTTTTCCGGCTTGCGCTCGGCGATGTCCTCGAGGCCGAGCGTTGCGAGGATGCGGTCAACCTTGGCCTCGCGTTCGCTCTTGGCGATACCCTTCACCTCCAGCCCGTAACCGACATTGCGGCGCACACTCATATGCGGAAAGAGCGCGTAGTTCTGAAAAATCATCGAGGTCGGGCGGCGCTGCGGCGGCACCTCGTTCATGCGCTCGCCGCGGATGCGCATCTCGCCGGAGGAAATGCCCTCGAAACCGGCGATCATGCGCAGCGTCGTCGTCTTGCCGCAGCCCGAGGGGCCGAGGAAGGCAATGAACTCGCCCTTCTGGACGGAAAGATTGAAATCGATGACGGCGGGCGTTCCGTTGTCATAGACCTTGCCGACAGTGTTGAGTTCGAGGTCGAATAGCATCAGAAAATCTCCGGTCGCGGACCGGGGCCACGCGCGCCCCGGTCCTTCGTCTTGGGATCAGGCGTTGAGGAATTCGTCCCACTTCTGGATGAGGTGATCGTATTCTTCCGGCCACTGGTGCCAGTAGGCGACGTTCTTGGCGCGCTCTTCCAGCGAACCGCCGTCGCGCAGGTCTCCCTCCTTGATGCCGCGCTCTTCCGCACCGACCCAGGGCTTGCCCTCGTACCAGAAGGCGTATTTTTCCGGGGCCATGACGTCCTTGATGTTGGTCGAGGGCGAATAGTAGCCCTGTTCGGAGACGGTGATGCCGGGTTCACCCGAGAGCCAGTAATCGGCATAGGCGATGACCGCCTCCCGGTTGATGGTGCCCGCGATCATCGACGGGCCGATCGCCCAGCCGCGATAGCCTTCCTTCGGCACGGCGTATTTGCAGGCCTTGCCCTGCGCCTTGACAGCCATGACAGCGGGTTGCCAGGCGTCGCAGACGACCATCTCGCCCGAGGCCATCAGGTTGACCAGCTCGCCGAAATCGCCCCAGAGCGCACGGAACTGGCCTTCCTTCTTCTTGGAGACGAGGAAGGCGGCGGCCTCGTCGATCTCGGCGGCGGTCGGGTTGCCGGGGTTCTTCACATCCGAAAGGCCGAGCGTGTTCATCGCCATGATGGCCTGGCCGAAGGCGATGAGCGGGTCGGTGTTGAGGCCCGACTTGCCCTTCCACTTCGCATCGAAGATCGCCGTCCAGGTATTGGCCTCCTCATCGGAGAGCACATCCGGGTTGTAGCCGATGGAATCGTAGTTGTAGACGGCGGGCACCATGTTGAGCACGGTCTGGCCCTCGTCCGCCCAGATCTGGCCGACGATCTGCGCGGCGCGGTCCCACTTGTCGCTCGCCGTGGTGAAGGTATCGCGGATGTTCGCCCAGTTCTTCAGCGAAGCCGCCGGGATCGTCTCCACATTGTCGGTCATGACGATGGAGGGCAGGCGCTCGGCGATGATCTCCCAGCAATCATAGTCCTTCGAACCCGAGAGGATCTTCGTCTGCGCATCCGGGAAGGTGGCGGCGGTACCGGACGTACCGCCGACACCCGACGCCTTCTTGAACTCTTCGAGGATGCGTTCCTGCACCGTTACGGAAAGGCCGATGGTGCGGAGCTGCTGGCCGGCGAGGTCAGCGGCCTGCGCGAAGGCCATGCGGGAGGACAGGAACGGCGTGCCGCCACCCATCGCCAGCGCCATCACGCCTGCCGAGCGCTTGAGAAGCGAGCGGCGATTGATTTCCGACTTGAACATGTCTCTTCTCCAGTTGTTGTCGTTCCCCGAGCCGCCCTGCGGCTCTCTTTTTGTTCGCAATTCCGGACGCAAAACCGCTGCACACGTTTGCTGGAATTGCTCAGTACCGGCCCACCAGGAGGCCGCCATCCACGACCAGCACCTGGCCGGTCATGTATCTCGCGCTGTCGGAGGCAAGGAACGCGGCGACATCGGCGATGTCCTCCCCGGTTCCAAGCCGCCCCATCGGAATGAACTCCGCCGCCTTTTCCGCTGCCGCCGGCCCGAGCGAATTTTCCTCGGACAGAAGCTGGGCGGTGCGGATGTAACCGGGCGCAATGCCGTTCACCCGCACACCGTCGCGCGCCATCTCGACCGCGAGCCCCCGCACGAGGCCGACGACGCCGGATTTGGCCGCCGAATAGTGCACATGCTCGTCCCAGCCATAGGCGACACCCATGATGGAGGAGAGCGCGACGACCGCCCCGGATCGACGGGCACGCATTCCGGGCGCGGCGGCGCGCACGAGGCGGAAGATGCCCTTGAGGTCGATGTCGAAGGTGAGGTCCCACTTCTCGTCGGTGAGATCGGCAAGCTTCGTACGGTGCGCGATGCCGGCATTGGCGACAACGACGTCGATCCGCCCGTGCCGCGCCTCGACATCAGCAACGAGCGCATCGGTCGCCGCCGTTGAGCGCACGTCGTAGCAATGGAATTCCGCCGAGCCGCCGGCCGCAGAAATCGCCTCGACGACCGCGCGGCCTTCCGCCTCCAGAATATCGGTGACGACCACATGGTCGCCGAGCGCGCCAAACGCCTTCGCGGTGGCTGCGCCGATGCCGATGCCGGCCCCGGTGATGATGACGATGCGTTTCTTTTGGTTGGACATTGTTGTCTCCGGGTTCACAGCATGACGTCGCCGGAATTCGGCCCGAGCGTCTGCCCGACGAAGAGGCTGGCGGCAGGCGAGGCGAGGAAGGCGACCGTCTCGGCGACCTCCTCCGGCTCGCCGAAGCGACCGAGGGGAAGGCCGGCGCGTTTGGCGGCGCGCCAGTCTTCGGAAAGGCCCATGACCAGCGGCGTGTTGATCGGCCCCGGCGCGACGGCGTTCACCCGCACGCCGCGGGCGGAAATCTCGCGGGCGAGCGCCTTGGTCATGCCGATGATCGCGGCTTTCGCGCCGGAATAGTGCACCAGCTCCACGCCGCCGATCTGGCCGAGCTGCGAGGCGACATTGACGATGACGCCTGTTCCGGCGGCAAGCATTGCCGGCAGCACGGCCTTGGTCATCAGGAAGGTGCCGCGCACATGCACGGCGAACATACGGTCGAAATCGCCGACATCGAGATTTTCGAACAGGGCCTGATGGACGATGCCGGCATTGTTGACGAGCAGCGTGACATCGCCATGCGCCGCAACGGCGGCAAGATGGATGAGCGCGACATCCGCCTCGCCGGAGACGTCGCCCACAACGGCGACGGCCCTGCCGCCCGCCGTGCGGATCTCGCCCACGACAGCCTCGGCACGTTCGAGCGAGAGATCGTTGACGGTGACGGCATACCCATCCGCCGCAAGTTTTATCGCGATGGCGCGGCCGATGCCGGAGCCTGCGCCGGTGACGAGAGCAGCGCCCGCCATCACGCTTCCTCCTGGATCGCCATGCGCTTGGCACGGCGCACAGAAAGGCCCATCAGAACGGCATAGGTGCCGAGCAGCGCGAAGGAGAACAGCGTCGTCAACACGCCGAAGGCGAAGACGTTCGGATGCACTTCCACCGAGAAGGTGCCGTAGATGGCGAGCGGCAGCGTCAGGTCCCGGCCGGAGGCAAAGAGCGTGCGCGAAAACTCGTCATAGGAGAGCGTGAAGGCAAAGAGCATGGCCGAAAGCACGCCGGGGAAGATCAGCGGGAAGGTGATCTTGCGGAAGGTGCGTGCCGGAGTGACCCCGAGCGACCAAGCAGCCTCCTCGACGCTCGGATCGAAGCGGTTGAAGATCGCCAGCATGACGAGGAAGGCGAAAGGGAAGGTGTAGACGACATGCAGCACGAAGGCCGTGCCCCACCAGTGGCGGTCGATGCCGAGCGCGTTGGCGACCAGCGCCATGCCGAGGCCGACGAGCACACCGGGCACCATCATGCCGAGCACGATGAGATAGAAGACGACGCCCGAGCCGCGGAACTTCTTGCGGAATGCCTGTGCGGCGGTAACGCCGAGCACGGTGGAGACGATCATCGTCATGACCGCGAGCGCCAGCGAGCGCACCAGCGCCTGGTCGATCGGCAGCGGCGCGATGCGCGACGGCGGCGTAAGGCCGAAGAGGTGCTTGTACCAGTAGGTCGACCATTCAATGATCGGGAACTGCGGCCCGCCCTCCGGCCCGGTCTGGAAGGAAAGGATGGCGAGCACCGCAAGCGGGCCGTAGAGGAAGACGATGAACAACGTCGTATAGAGGCCGAGGCCAAGCTTGATGCCAGCTGCGTTCATGGCTCAGAGCTCCTTCCTGAGATCGACGACCCGAAGCATGGCGGCAACGACCGCTCCCATCAGGATGGTCAGCACCACGCCGGCAACGGCGGCGAAGGCCCATTTCAGCGAGCCGACCTGGGTAACGATGATGTTGCCGAGGAGGTTGACCTTGCGCCCGGAAAGGGCGGCCGACGTCGCGAATTCGCCGAGCACCATGACGGAGACGAAGATCGAGCCCACCACCACGCCCGGCATGGAGAGCGGCAGGATGATGGTTCGGAAAATCCGCCAGAAGCTCGCGCCGAGATCCTGCGCCGCCTCGATGACGGAGGGATCGATGCGACCGAGCATGAAGGCGATAGGCCCAACCATGAAGACGCAATAGATCTGCGTCATGCCGATGATGACCGAAAGTTCGGAGAAGAGCAGCACCTCGATCGGCTGGGTGACGATGCCGAGCTTCATCAGGATCATGTTGATCGCGCCCTCCTTGCCGAGCATCGGCCGCCAGGCGAGCACGCGGATGAGGAAGGAGGTCCAGAACGGAATGACGCAGAGCACCAACAGCGCCGTCGAGAGCGTCTTGTTCTTCACGAACAGTCCGACGAAGAGCGCCGCGGGATATCCGACGAGGAGCGTCGAGACGAGTACGATCAGCCAGATGCGGATCGTCGTCCAGAGCGCGCCGAGATAGGTGTCCGACGAGAAGAAGGTGACCCAGCTCTTCAGGGTCAGCGTCGGCTCTATCTTGAAGGTGGTCTGCGTCCAGAACGAGACGTAGACCATCATCAGGATAGGCGCGACGAGGAACAGCAGCATCCACAGGACGCCGGGGGCGAGCAGCCAAATGGTGCGGTCCGGCTGCTTGCGGGCGGCGGGTGCCGCCGTCTCGACCGGCGTGTCATGGCTGGTGGCGGCCATCGTCATCTCTCATTCTCCGGGTGGATGGGGGCTTCAAACGAAGACAAGCGCGTCCTCCCGTTTCCAGACGAGGGCGTAGCGAGCCTTTTCCTCGAAAACCTCGGGCGCGGCGTGGCTGAGATGGGTCTCCACCTCGAAGACGCGACCGTCGTCGAGCGTGAAGAAGGAGTTGATCGCCGCACCGGAATACTCGCTGGCGACGAAGCTCGCCTCGATGCGCACCTCGTCGCCAGCGGCCGCCGCATCTCTCGGGCGGATCGCAACCCGGTCGTAGCGGATGGCGTAGGCCTGCTTGCCGGATTTCTGCCTGCTGCCGCCAAGTGCCAGGCGGCCGACCGCGCTCTCGAAGACATCCCCCGACACCGCGCCGGAAAAGATGTTGTAGCAGTTGAGGAAACGCGCGACGTCAGCCGAGGCCGGGCGGCTGTAGAGCGTGCCGGCATCGCTCGATTGCGCAATGCGGCCACGATCGAGCACCAGCACGGTGTCGCCCATGGCGAGCGCCTCGGTCTCGGACCCCGTGACATGCAGGAAGGTCACGCCGCAGCGCTCGCGGATCGTACGCAGTTCGCTGCGCATGCGTGTGCGTAGATTGGCGTCGAGCGCGCCGAGCGGCTCGTCGAGCAACACCATGCTCGGCTCCGTCACCAGCGTGCGGGCGAGCGCGACACGCTGCTTCTGTCCGCCGGAAATCTGCGTAACGGCACGGTCTTCCAGGCCCGAAAGCCCGACGAGGCCGATCATGTCGCGTACCCGCACGGCAACGACCTTCGCATCCGTCACCGGATCGACTGCACGGTTTTCAAGGCCGAAGGCGATATTTTCGGCAACGCTGAGATGGGGAAAGAGCGCAAAGTTCTGGAAGACGAAGCCGATGCCGCGCTCATGTGGCGGCACACCGTCGATGCGCCGGCCGGCAAAGAGGATTTCACCGCCATCCGGCTGCTCGAAACCGGCGATGACCCGCAGAAGCGTCGTCTTGCTGGAACCCGACGGTCCAAGCAGCGAGACGTAACTATCCTCGGCCAGCATCGCATCGACACCTGCAAGCGCCGGCACGCCGGCAAACGCCTTGTGTACATTTTTCAATTGGAGGACGGCTGACAACTCTGTTCCCACCAGTTCCCGCCAGGACCTTCCTGCAGGCAAGGCTCCGCCGTCCACCGGACGGGAAGCCGCGTCCGGAGAAGACATAGAGCTTGCAGTCCCGCATCGGTCAGATGCGCGGCGCAGCGTCGATCCTGAGCATTTCGTTTTGTTCCACTGTCGACGCCTCTTGCGGACGTCTTGGTATCAAAAGCATGGCATGAATGATTTTTGTATTCAATAGACTTTTTATAAATTTCTATCGCGCAACCATTTTCGCCTTCAGGCCATAGAAATCCAGCCGCGACGACCTGACTTTCTCGCGCAGCCTCTTTCAACTCTCTGTCGATTTTTCGCGCATTGTGCGCAAAATTCATCGCATTCGCCGATAAAATCGGCGATCACTCCACAAAGACAGCACAGCCATCATGAATGCGCCGCCACTTTCCATCGTCAACGACAAGCGAAAGCTATATTCAATCTTTGTATTCAATAATCATTTATGCTGTCCTTTCCTTGCGCCGGAGAATGCGTCAGAGTGCATCCCTCCACGAGGCCGACGGATACGGGATTCCATGACGGACGAGCAGGCAGCCACCGGCACCCAGCGGCGCTACGCGATCGCCGAGGACGTGCTGCGCAGCAATATCGAAACGGGCACGCTGCCACCCGGCCTGGTGCTCCTGGAAGGCCCGATCGCCGACATCCTGCAAACCTCGCGCGCGCCGGTGCAGCGCGCCTTGCAGACGCTGGAAGCGGAAGGATTGGTGCACCGCTTTTCCGGCCGCGGCTTTCTCGTCGGCCCGCCGGGCGCGGATGTCGAGCCGAACCGCACAGATATCAAGGCCCTCGGCCTCATCGTGCCGCGCCATGCCGACGAAGCCCTGCAAAGCCGCTCCTCCTGGGAGCGCATCTACAACCAGGTGGAAGCGGATGTGGCGGGCTGTGTGGTGTTCGGCCGCTACCGGATCATAGAGATGGAGCTCGCCAACCATTTCAACGTCAGCCGCACCGTGGTGCGCGACGTGCTGACGCGGCTGCGCGAGCGGGGACTCGTGCGCAAGAACCAGAGCTCGCACTGGATCGCCGGGCCGCTGACCGCCCAGACGGTGAAAGACCATTTCGTGCTGCGCACCATGCTGGAACCGCCGGCGATCCGCCTCGGTGCCCGCGCCGTCAGCCAGGCACGGCTGGAAACCCTTTTGAGGCGCCTGCGCGGCGCCGAAGAGGCGAGCACCGCCGGGGCGCTGCGCGAGGTCGAGGCGATCCAGACCGAGTTCATCGAATGCTGCGTGCTCGCCGCGCCGAACGAGCGGTTGAAGGACCTGGTGCGCAACAATCTCCTGCCCGTCACCGCCACCGACCGCCTGCTGCGCCGTCTTGGCCTGCCCGGCGATCCCGCGATCATAACGGAACTGCGCCTCGTCGCAGAACTTCTGCTGCGCGGGGCGACGGAATCGGCGGTCTCCATGATGGAGACTCACCTGCAGGCTTCGCTGAACCGCACCATCGCCCAGATGAAGATCGTCGCGATCATTCCGGGGCCGGGGGTGACGGCCGCCTATCTGACGCCCGTTCTCGATTGAGCGCTGACGGTATCGTGCATCACTCGCTGGGCTGTGGGGCATATCGCCCCCTGGCCCGTCGGCCATTCCCCCCTCAAGGGGGGAAATTGGCAGGAGGCATGAACCTCGCGCAAATTGCAACGCCGGGAATGGACGAAACGGTGCCCCATCCGATCTCCTCTCTCGCGAGGGGGATGGCCGGCAGATCAGAGGGGGGTGCACCCAAAGCATCCGCCGCACCGCAGTCAAAGACCCCGCCCCGTCAGGCGCTCCACGTCTCGTCCTGAGCGTGACGGCCGACCGCACAGCCCCGCCTCCTACGCCAGCGCTTGGCGCAGCTGCGCAAGCCCCGCCTGTCGGACTTTCCGCGCCGCCAGCGCCTCCTCCATCGTCACCTTGACGAAGCGCGTCGGCGTGTGCGGCTGGAGTTGGCCGATGAAGTCCATGTCGGCGGAAATGACCGTGCCGACCATGAAATAGCCGCCGCCCGAGACGGCGTCGCGGTGCAGGATGATCGGCTCCGTGCCGCCGGGCACCTGGATCGAGCCGTAGGGATAGCAGCTATCGACGATGTTCGAGGGATCCGAGCCCGCCCCGAACGGCTGGTCGCGCTCCACGAAATCGAGCTTGCGCCCGCCCTTGAAGCGATAGCCCATGCGGTCCGCCTCGTTAGCCACCTTCCATTCGTCGGCGAAGAAGTTTTCCTGCGATTGTTCGGTGACACGGTGCCAGTAAAGGCCCGGCAGCACGCGCAGCTCCGCCGGCAGGCCGGGCTTGCGGCGCAGCGCTTCGGGCACGGTTTTGCCCTCGCTTGCAAGGCTTCCCGCGCCGACCGGCAGTTCGTCGCCCGCCGCAAGCGGCCGGCCCTTGAAGCCGCCGAGCGCCCCGATCGGATAGGTCGAGCGGCTGCCGAGCGCTTCCGGCACGTCGATGCCGCCGGAGACCGCAATGCAGATGCGCGCGCCGGACTTCAGGAAATCGAAGGTCAGCGTCTGGCCCGCCTTCACCCTGAAGGCCGTCCAGCCGGGCTGGGCAACGCCGTCCACCTTGACCGGCATGTCCGCGCCCGTCACGGCGACGAGCGCGTCTTCGGTGAATTCCAGCTTGGGGCCGATGAACACGGCCTCCAGCCCCGCCGCGCTCTCCTCGTTGCCGACCAGCAGGTTCGCCGCGCGCATCGCGAAACGATCCATCGCCCCGCCGACGGGAATGCCGAGATGAAAATAGCCGGGCCGGCCGAGATCCTGGACGGTGGTCGCGAGACCGTGATGGAGTACCTTAATGGCCATGGAGCATGCCCTCCAGCTTGGCATTGGTGCCGTCGATAGCCTTCTGGAAGTCCCTGAGGTCGAAACGCACCTCGCGGATAGGCGGGGCAAAACGGCCCTTGTCGACATCCTCCACCGCCTGGTCATAGGCGTCGCGGTCGATCGGCTTGAACTTCACGATGTCGCCGGGGCGGAAGAACACCATGAAATCCCTGAGATAACTGGTCGTCTGCGTCGGATCGAAGATCGGCATGGGCGTGATGCCGAACATCTGGTAGCCGCCCGCCCCGCGCACCGAATAGATGCAGCCGAAGCACCCGCCATGGCCGACCGTGAGGCGCGGCGTGTCGGTGCGCGGCCTCAGATATTTCGGCACTTGGATCTGCCGCCGGCGCTCCACCATCTGGTACATGAAGGGCAGGCCCGCGACGAAGCCGACCATGGAGACGAACCAGGGCGAACCGGAATGCGCGCCGACAAAATCCTCCACCGAGCCGTAACCGTTGATGCGCGCGGCATAGTCGAGATCGGTGCCCGAGGGGTCCTGATGGCGCTCGCGAAAGCGCATCAGCGTCTCATGCGTAAAGGGATCGTTGTAGAAGACGGGGATTTCGACGATGCGGGTGGTCAGGACCGGCTCGGCCTTCTCCGCCGCGCCCTCGATGGCCTTCACCTCGCGCAGGATGTCGTCGGGGTGAATGATGTCCGGATTGAACTTCACCTGGAAGGAAGCATTGGCCGGGCAGATCTCCGTCACGCCCTTGATGCCGCTCTCGCGAACCCCCTTCGCCATGGACAGGCTCTTGAAGAAGGCTTCCAGCGACATCTCCTCGCTGCATTCGACGAACAGGTGCTCGTCGCCGCCAAATGTGTATCGGATGCTCATCAGGCAACCTCCGCAGTCGCGCCGGCCTTTGCGGCGAAATCGGTTTCAAGCCAATGTTCGAGGAAGCGGGTGTCGAAGGCGCCCCGCGTGACGCTGGCATCGGTGGCAAGCGCCAGATGCAACGGTATGGTCGTCGAAATACCCTCGATAACGAGACCTTCCAGCGCGCCTTTCAGCCGCGCAAGGCAGGCCTCGCGCGTCTCGCCCCAGACGATCAGCTTGCCGACGAGCGAATCGTAGAAGGGCGGGATCGTGTAACCCTCGTAGAGCATGGTATCGAAGCGGATACCCTCGCCATCCGGCACGACGAGCCTGGTGATCGTGCCCGGCGCCGGCAGAAAACCCCTCGCCGGGTCCTCGGCATTGATGCGGCATTCGATGGCGTGGCCCTCGGCCACAACATCCTTCTGACCGATCGACAGCGGCGCACCGCCGGCAATGCGGATCATCTCTTCCACAAGGTCGATACCGGTGATCATCTCCGTCACGGGATGCTCGACCTGGATGCGCGTGTTCACCTCGATGAAATAGAAGTCACGCGTCGTCTCGTCATAGAGATACTCCACCGTGCCCGCGCCGCGATAGCTGACCTCCCGCGCCAGCGCCACCGCACTGTCGCACAGCCGCTTGCGCACCTCGGCGGGAAGCAGGAAGGACGGCGCCTCCTCCCAGACCTTCTGGCGGCGGCGTTGCAGCGAGCATTCCCGCTCGAAGCAGTGGACGAAATTTTCGCCGTCGCCGAGGATCTGCACCTCGACATGGCGGGCCTTGGTGATGACCTTTTCGAGATAGAGCCCGCCATCGCCGAAGGAGGCGAGCGCCTCAGCCGACGCCTGCGGAAAATGTCGTTCAAGATCGGCGAGATCGGCGGCAATGCGGATACCGCGACCGCCCCCGCCCGCTGCCGCCTTGATCATGATCGGAAAGCCGGTTTTCTCAGCCACGGCCCGCGCTTCCTCAAGGGTCGCAAGCCGCCCGGCGCTGCCGGGCACCGTCGGCACGCCGGCTCTTGCCGCCACTTCGCGCGCGGCCACCTTGTCGCCGAGCAGGCGGATGGCATCGCCTTTCGGGCCGATGAAGATCAGCCCCGCCGCCTCCACCGCATCGGCAAAATCGGCATTTTCCGAGAGGAAACCGTAGCCCGGGTGCACCGCATCGACGCTGGCCGCCTTGGCAGCGTTCACCACCGCCTCGATGTTGAGATAGGATTTCTTCGGCGCCGGCGAACCGATATCGACCGCCTGGTCCGCCAGTTTCACCGCCAGCATGTCCGCATCGGCGGCGCTGTGCACCTGCACGGTGCGAATGCCGAGCGCCTTGGCCGCCTTGATGATGCGCACCGCGATCTCCCCGCGGTTGGCGACGAGGATCGAGCGGATCGTCATGCCTCCACCTCGGCAATCACCTGCCCCGCCATGACCGGCTCCTCGTTGTCGACGAGGAAGGTGATGTTCCTGCCTTCGACGCCCGCCGGCACCTCCTGGAACGTCTTCATCACCTCAATGAGCCCGATCGCATCACCGCTCGAAACGCTGTCACCATCCGTCTTGAACGGCGGCACGTCCGGCGAGGGCGAACGGTAGAAAGTGCCCGGCAGGGGCGATCTGATCTCGATCTTGCTCATATTGTCTCTCTCCACTTGAACTCTTTGTTGTCACGCACTTGCCGGCGCAAACCGCTTTCGAACGTTTGCCGGAACTGCGTCAGCGCCCGGCCGCCGAGACCGGCGCGATGCGAATGCCGGCCCCCACCAGCGCCTCCCGCATGCGGCTTACAATCTCGAAGGCGCCGAGCGTATCGGAATGGAAGCAGATGGATTCGAAGTCGATGGCGATGTCGTTGCCCTGCACCGTGCGCACCCGGCCCTCCTGGCAGGCGCGCAGCACCTTCTTCGCGATGGTGGCGGGATCCGGCCGGCCGGCATCGCGGGTGAAGACGATGGAGCCGCTGTCATCGTAATCCCGGTCGGCATAGAACTCCCGCACGACCGGCTGACCCGCCTCCTGCGCCGCACGAAACGTCGCCGAGCCGCCCATGCAAAAGATGAAGGCGTTCGGCTCGACGGTGCGCATGTACTGGACGAAAATCTGCGACAGTTCCGGATTGACCGCCATCTCCATGTAGAGCGCACCGTGCGGCTTGACATGTTGCAGGCGCACGCCGTGGCGATGGGCGAATTCCCTGATGGCCCCGACCTGGTAGACAATGTCGTTGACGAGTTCGCGCGCCGTGCCGGCGATCTTGCGCCGGCCAAAACCTTGCAGGTCGTTGTAGCCGGGATGCGCCCCGATGCCGACGCCGTGTTCGGCGGCAAGCCGCACCGTCTCGTCCATCAGGTTGGGATCGCCGGCATGGAAGCCCGCCGCAACATTGGCAGAGCTGATCAGCGGCATCAGCGCTGCGTCGTCTGTATCGCCGACGCGCCAGCGGCCAAAGGCCTCGCCCATGTCGCAATTGATATCGACGACCTCGCGCACTGCTCTACCCTCGCCTGCTGTTTTCCTCGAAAGAAACGCTAGGCGGTTTCAGGGCTTTTGAAAAATTCTATTTTTGCAGATACGAATTCTGAAAATCAGAACAATAAGCCTGCTTTTGTTGCAACGCAGAATCCAAAAAAAACAGTGAGATAACGCAGGAATGCCCAAAACTTTTCGACATCACGCCCAATTCTGCAGCGTGCATTCTGATTTTTCGATACCATGCCACGATAAACCAGAAGAGGAATTGCAGCCGTGACGATCAGCCTCCGCCAGATCCGCTACTTTGTCGCGACCGCCGAGCTCGGCCAGATCTCGCAGGCCGCGGTGGACCTCTCCATTTCGCAATCGGCGGTGACGACGGCGATCAAGGAGCTGGAACGCACGCTCGGCGCCAGCCTGTTCCTGCGCGCCCCGCACGGCATGGACCTGACGCCCGCCGGCCGCCAGTTCCTCTCGCATGCCTATGAGATCCTGAAGAAGGTCGACGAGGCGATGCATCTCAACGTCGTCAGCAGCGAGATCGAAGGTACGCTGACGGTCGCCGCGACCTATACCGTCATCGGCTATTTCCTTCCCCTCCATATCGAGCGCCTGCGCCGCCTCTTCCCGAGGCTCGAGATCCAGCTTTTCGAGTTGAACCGCGAATCCATCGAGGAGGGGCTGCTGAGCAATCGCTACGATATGTCGGTGCTGCTCACCTCGAACATTCTCAACCCGGCCCTGGTGACGGAAAAGGTTTTGAGCTCCACCCGCCGCCTCTGGCTCCCCGCCCAGCACCCGCTGCTGCAGATGGAAACCGTCGGCTTCAAGGAGATTGCCGAGGAACCCTACATCATGCTGACGGTGGACGAGGCCGCCCATTCCGCCCTGAAATACTGGAGCGCCACCCCCTACCAGCCGCGCGTCATCCTGCGCACGTCGTCCGTGGAAGCCGTGCGCTCTCTCGTCGCCAATGGCCAGGGCGTCGCCATCCTCTCCGACATGGTGCACCGCCCCTGGTCGCTGGAAGGCCGCCGCATCGAAACCGTCAACATCGCCGACCCCGTGCCCGCCATGGATGTCGGCCTCGCCTGGCGCCGCAACATGGAGCTCACCCCACCCATGCTCGCCTTCCGCTCCTATTTCCAGCAGGCGTTTCACCTGCCGGAACGGTAGTATTGCGGCAAACCTCGACACCGGAATTGAGTGACCGCCAAGCGGCTGCCTAAGGCTCCGCCTGCACCTTCACCTCGCCCCAGTTTTCATCCGCCTTTTGGATGTAGCCCTTGGTATCCTTGCTCCAGAGCGCTTTGATATCGTCGTTGTAGTTCAGGTAGAGCTTTCCATCGACGATACTGAAGGCCTGCGGTTCGGTGGGCGCCTTGTAACCTTTCGCGGTGCCATAGGCGCAGTAGCCGCCATATTGCGGGACATAACGCACGGGATCGCGCAGGAACGCCTCCCGGTTCGCCGCGGTGGAGAAATGGAAAATCGCCCCCTTGTAGGGAGCGGAGAATGCGCTCGACCCCTTCACGGGGCCGCCTTCGGTGAAGTAGGCGACCGCATCATATCCATTGATCGCAACGCCTTCCTTCGAAAACACCTCTCCTGCCTTCGCCAATGCGGGCGACAGCACGGATGCAAGGCAGACGACGGTAGGAATGAGAACGCTGGCCTTCAACATGGGTGGTCCTTTCGTTGATTTCCGATTGTTGCCGGTTCCGGCAGCTGGAGGATAAGGCGCTTTGTGGTGCCTATTGTGCGCACCTCGACAGGGCGGCGAGCGCTTCGAGTTCGCGAATGCGGGCTTCCTTGTCCGTTGGGGCGACGAACAGCGAGAGAGCGTCGTCGGGCGAACGGGAAACACACCAGAATGCCAGCGAAAACAACGCGGGTGTCATGGCGCTCGCCAAGGCGGGTTCCCGCCGCTTTCCCGGCATCTCGAGCTCCAGGCCTCCCCAGATCGTCAGGTCGCATCCATCGCCGACGCTACAGCGCAAGATCGCGCCTATGGATCGGCCCGGCGCACGCCGCACGGCCAGCGATACCTCCGCATCGACATGCAGGCGGATCGTCGAGGGGGCCATCACATGCGGCAGCGTGCCAAGACCGGTCGTTGCCTGAAGGGGAGCGTCGGGGCACGCGATCGAGAGCGACCTTTGCAATTGAATGAAGTGGGCAAGGCTCGGGTTCAGCGTCTGCCCCCACGGACTTGTCCCTTCCCCAAAAAGCCGGACGACACCGCGACCCGAATGGAATTGCGACTTCGATTGCAGCACAAGACGCTCCTTTGTCTCGATGCCGGAACGGCTGCCTGCCGCCCCGGCTCACTGCAACAGCTACGGTCCCGGACAGGAATTTGTTACAGGCCGGTGGGCATTTCCGGCAGACGATCGGCGCTATTTCGGAAACCCGACAGCCGTCAGGCCGGCATCCAGCATGTCGGCGCGCGCCTGGTGTCCGCCGCCATGGATGCACATGGTGCTGCTGCCCCTGAGGCAGCCGGGCGCGACCTCACAATCGATGCCGTCAAGGGTGATCCTTGTTCTTGCTTCATCCTCGCACAGCGCCCGTCGGCGCAGGATGGCCACACTCTTGTAGGCGTCGCCCTGATGACGCGTCGCGCCGATGGCTCGACCGGAAAGCGGAAAGGTCCGGTCAGCGGTGCCATGGAAATGGATCATCGGCGGGATCTCCGCCACACAATCTTCCGGCCGCGGCAAGGGGTTCCAGAAGACGCCTGAAAACGTCACCATCGCCGCCGCCTTCTTCCCCTGCTGGCAGGCCGTGTACCACGCCATGGATGCACCGATGGAGAACCCGCCGATCACGATCTTGTTCGCCGTGAAGCCGTCGCGCGCCGAAAGGTCATCGAGAACCTCGGCAATGAAGGCTTGCTCATCCCGGCCCGTCCACGCTCCATTGGGAAAGGACCAGCCGCCCTTCGTTCCATCGACGGCGACATAGGCCAGATGGTGAGCGAGCGTGGTGGCCATAAGGGAGGCCTGCTGCATCTGCAGCTCTGCGGACCCCTTGAAGCCATGGAAATACACATAGGCGCCACGAACATCCCCGTCCTCGGGCATGGCGATCCTGTAGTTGCCGGAGGGAACCATCCGCACAACCGGCTCGGCGCCAAGCGCGTCTGCGACACTGACAGAAGCCGCCATGACGAGAGCAAGGGCAAGGAGAGAGCGATGCAGCATGATCACGGTTGTCTTTCAGCAGCAGCCTCGGCCAGAGCAAGCTCGGCCATGATTTCGTCTCCATGCTCCCCGACATGCGGTGGCGGGCGATCGAACCGAACCGGCGTTGCCGACATCTTCAAGGGGTTTCCGAGCAGACGCAGGGTTCCACCGTCACCAGCCGGCATCTCGACCACCATGTCGCGCGCGACCGTGTGCGGGTCGGACAGAACCTGATCGATCGTCGCAACGCGTCCCGCGGGTATGCCCGCCGCGACAAGCCGGCGTTCCCAGGCCTCGGCCCCGTCCGCCTTCAGCGCATCCGAAAGGATGCCGTCAAGCGCGTCCATATGGATGACACGATCCCGGTTGCGGCGGAACCGTTCGTCTAGGGCGATGTCGGGAAGGCCCAGCTCGACGCAGAAGCGGGCAAACTGCTGGTCGTTGCCGACCGCAATCGCAATCTCCCCGTCGGCAGTCCCGAAGGTCTGGTAGGGCGCGATGTTCGGGTGCCGGTTGCCGATACGACCGGGCACCTTGCCCGACACGAGATGGTTGGTGGCCGCGTTGATCAGCCAGGCGACCTGCGCGTCATAGAGCGCCAGGTCGATATATTGGCCTTCGCCGGTCGCGTCGCGGTGGCGAAGCGCGGCAAGGATGCCGACCGCCGCGTACATGCCGCACATCACGTCGGCGATACCGAGGCCGACCTTCACCGGCCGCCCGCCAGCCGTATCGCTCTCTCCGGTGATGCTCATGATGCCGCCCATCGCCTGGATGAGGAAGTCGTAGCCGGTGCGATCGGAATAGGGACCTGTCTGGCCGAAACCCGAAATCGAACACCAGACGATGTCGGGTTTGATCCCCCGGATAACCTCGTAGCCGAGGCCACGCCTGTCGAGGTCGCCCGGCTTGTAGTTCTCGATGACCACGTCGGAAACGGCCGCAAGCCGCTTGACAAGGGCCACGCCGTCCGTCGTTGCAAGGTCTATGGCGATGGACCGCTTGTTGCGGTTGGCGGCAAGAAAATAGGCACTGAGATCGCTGTCTTCCCCATCGGCACCGGGCACGAAGGGAGGCCCCCAGCTTCGCGTGTCGTCGCCTGCCCCGGGACGCTCGACCTTGATGACATCCGCACCGAGATCCGCGAGGAGCTGGGTGCAGGTCGGCCCGGCAAGGATGCGGGAGAGATCGAGAACACGAAGCCCCGCAAGGCTGCCGGCCGTCTGGCTGCTGGACATGATGTTCACGCTCTCCACGGCAGGGTCTTGAACCAGCCAACGAGGTAGGCCGTCGCGATCAGGCCGGTAAAACCGGCGATGTTGCCTGCGGCCTCCGCCAGCGGGCCGCGCCCCGCGGCATCAAGAACGATGCCGATCCCCTGTGCCAGCACCATGCCGGTCACGAAGACGGCAAGCGATTGCTGCCCGACGACGCTGACCGCACGGACGATCGGCCCCTTGAGGCGCCGCCCCCTTTCCCCGACCACATGGACGGCGATGTAGGCAAGAGCGGAAAAATGGACAAAGCGCAGAAGGCCGAACTGCGTCTTGTCCGTCAGCGGCGCAAGGTCGACGGCAATCCGGCGCAGAAAGGGTTCGGCATCCAGAAGGATGTACCAGGCGAAAGGCACGGTGGCGACCACGCACAGGACGGCGAGCGCCAGCAGGCGCCGGCTTCTCCTCGGCGGTTGAATGCTGCCGCGCATGATGAAGAAGCCGGTGAAGAAGAGAAGCTGCCATCCGAACGGATTGAGAAACCACTGCCGATCGGACCAGGGCTCGGCCGAAAAGCGGGCATAGCCGAATTGCGCCAGAAGCCACAGGCCGACCATGGCGACGAATGGCAAGGCACGATGTACCCGCTCGGCGAAAAGCATCACCGGCAGCAGAGCCAGGATGACGATATACATCGGCAGGATATCGAAATAGTTCGGCACGTAGCGCAGGGTCAGAAGGCCGGCGAGAAGCTGACCGGGATCCTTGATGAACGGGATCAGATTGAGCTGGCCGAGATAGGAGTTTCCGCTGGGCGCTGTGCCCACGGCCGTCATCAGGGCCACCACCACGATGAAGACGATCACATGTGCCCAATAGATCTGCCAGATGCGTTGTGCGGTGCGGGCAATCAACGCCGAGGCACCGTTGCGGTCGAACGTCGTGCCGAAGGCGATCGCCGAGGCCATGCCCGAAAGAAAGACGAACATCTCGGTGGCATCGGAAAAGCCGAAACGTGCAGGTATCCACAGCGCCCATCGGTCGTTGGGAATGTGTGCCAGAAGGATGATCAGCATGCCCACGCCACGAAAGAAATCGAGCCGCGGGTCGCGCTCTCGCTTGAGGGCGCGTCCGGTGGAGAACGCCCCCTTCGTCTCAGAACGCTCCGTCGTAGTCGGTGATGTCGAACTTGCAGGCGATGAGGGTGAAGTTTTGCCGTATGCCGGCAGCCTCAAGCTCGTCACGTAGCTCATCGGGATTCTCCACGGAAACGCCATGCCCTCCGAAACCGCGGGCGATGGTGGCAAAGTCGGTTTCGCCGAGCTTGACCCCGGCGGTTCGCAGGCCGGCGCCGGCCTGTTTCAGTTCGATCAAAGCGAGACTGCGATCCTGGAAGACGACGATCGTCAGCGGCAGGCCAAGATCGCGCACGGTGGCAAGCTCACCGATCCCCATTTCCAGGCCACCATCGCCCATGACCGCAAAGACCCGGCGTGCCGGATCGGCAGTCCTTGCCCCGATTGCGAGCGGCAACGCCGCATTCATCGTGCAGAAACCGGCCGATTGCAGCAGCGTCAGCGGCCACTTCGCCACCCATTTCTGCGACAGCAGGATGCGATGCGCACCGCTATCGACAGCGACAACGGAATCAGGGCCGGCAGCCGCATTCAACTGGTTGACGATGGCATGCGGTCCCCAGGATTTCCGCGTGGAGAAAAGCCGCAGCAGATAGGCCCTGACGCTGGCGGGCTCCCCGCCCGGCCAGGAGCCGCGGCTTTCAAGGCACGGGTTGAGCCCCTCAAGAAACGCGGCGGGTGCAGCAGCAATCCGCGTGCCGGCATGATGCATGCCATGGCTTGGAGCCGCCATGCCGATATCGACCAGGATCGACTGATCGCTGACGAAATCCAGCCAGCCGAGACGCATCTCGATCGGATCATAGCCTATCAGGAGGACAAGATCGGCCTTGCCGGCAAGATCGAGAAGAATGCGGTCCGCGAGCGGCGACAGGCCCGCGCCACCGAGACAAAGCGGATGGTCTTCCGGGATCACGCCCTTTGCCTTGTAGGTCGTTATGACGGGCGCACCGATGCTTTCCGCAAGTCGTTGAAGCCCGTCTCCCGCCCCCCCACGCGCCGCCTCGAACCCAGCGATGATCAGCGGCCGCTCCGCCCTCCGGATCTTCTCCGCCAGCAAGCCCACGGACACATCCTTGCTCGCCACGGCCGGTGCCAGAAGGACAGGGGGAAGGACGATTGCCGTCCGCGGCGCAGCTGCGGCAGCAACCGACGGCGACAGATCGAGATGCACCGGCCCCTTCGGTTCCGCCGTGGCGATCGCGATGGCGCGCGCCACCGTCGAGGAGGCGCTTTCAGGCTCGATCTCGAAGGAGGCTTTGACCAGGGGACGCAGAAGCGCACCATGGTCGATGACCTGATGCGTGTAGCGCGCCCTGGTCGGCCGGTCGACAATCCCGGAGAGGACAATCAACGGAATACGCTCCTGGGCGGCATCGGCGATGCCGTTGACCGCGTTGGCAAGCCCCGGGCCCACCGTCGTGACCAGCAGCCCCGGATTGTCCGTCATGGCACTCGCACCGGCAGCCATGATCGCGGCCGCCGTCTCGTGTCGGGCGAGATGAAACGCAATACCGGCCAGGCCAAGGCCATCCAGGAGCGTGACGACCTCCCCGCCCGGCATGCCGAATGCGTGGCGAACGCCATGGGCATGAAGTGTCGCGGCAACGACGTCCGCGACCCGGAGCGTCGAGTTCTTGTCGGGCATTTTGGATTCTCTACGGTTGCAGGCCGATGGACTGTTGCCGGAACACCTTCGGCAAGGTTCCTATCGCTCGACGGCGCGCACGACGAAGGCAACGACGATGCCGAACAGGACATGGCCGACCAGCGAAGCCCAGGTCAGCGTGATGAAGCCGAGAAACGGCGGGAAACCGGCAATGAGATACGCCATGACATAGAGCGCGAAGACCCAAAGCCCGATGCCAAAGCCGATGCCCGTGAGGAGGAGCGGCAGTTTCGGCAGGATCAGGCGCTGCAGCGGCCGGGCAATGAACAGATACCCGATCGGATAGAAGACGATGCCGACGATGGCGTGGATGACCTCCGCAAGCAGCAGGTTGTTGAAGCCGAACACCGACTGAACAAGGGCCGCCGGCTGCAGAGGACCACCGACCCACAGCGGCGTGATCAGGCGCGCCCAGATTTCCCAGGTGATGTCGGCAGCAAGCCCCGCAAAAAGGACTGTTCGCACAAGACCCGGCCGGATTTCCGGAAAGATGGCTGCCTTGTTCATTTCCATCATCGACATGACTGTTCTCCTTGTTGGGCGATGTGTTTCAGGCCGAAAGGCGCATGCCGACCGAACGCTCGATCGACTGGAAGAGCTGATCGTCCGCCTTCAGCCTCTGGCGGATCCGGCCGATCCTGGAGACGGTAGCCCCGTCGCCGCCCTTGCCGACGGCCTTTGCGAGGGCGAGGACGAAGAAATCACGCTGGGCATTGCTGCCGCCGATCTTCGGCAGGTTGGCGACCATGCGGTCGATGCTCTGGCGATCGGCCGGCGCATCGAGCCCGGCGAGGATGCGCGCCATCGGCACACCGATTTCTGCGGCGACCCGCGCCTGGTCACCCTTTCCCCACGCCTTGAAGTCGATTTCCGAAACCAGCTCCCGCACGCCGCGATGATCGCCGGCCGCAACCATGGCCGCCAGATTGTGGAGCGCCGCGAAGACCAGGGTCGTATCCCGGCTGCGCCCATGGGCGACCTCGGCCAGCTGCGCCCAACGCTCCCCGACATGAACACCGGACTGCTCGAGACGCCACAGGAGGGACACCGCATTCGCCATATCGCGGAAGTCGTCGGTCGGCTGCGGCCGAACCTCGTCATCGTAGATTTGCAGCACACGCTCGTGATCACCACCCTCTAGATGCAGAAGGCCGAGATGCCAGGCCATGTGGAATGAAAAATTGTTGCAGCGCGACCAGGTGCTACGGCTGTTTTCGAGCCAGTCGATGCCCGGCCGCGTGTCTCCCCGCATTTCGAACACATGGGACACGGCATGCAGCCCCCATGCGTCATCGGGTTGCAGCGCCACTGCCCGCCGGCCGACCCGCAACGCTTCGTCATAGCGCCCGTGTTCCTCCAGCGAAAAGGCATGGCAACCGAGAATGAACCCGGCCGCCTTGCTTGCCGGATCGAGGCGCAGGGCCGCACGGCTGCTGGCAGCAAGCATACCGGCCTGATCGCCCGCCATGAAACGGAGGGCGTGGGAAAGCTTGAACGGCAGGAACGTGGCCGGGCGCGTCTCGAAACCATCCTCGAGCATGTCCGCGGCGTGGCGGAACCAGCCCCGTGCCGCCGCCTCCAGGGCCTCCACGAGGGTCCGCTCATCCGTCGAGCCGCCCTTCTTCTTCGCCAGTGCCCTGCGCGCATCGGCAAGCGCCGTCTTTGTTGTCGGAAGCAGCTCCGAGCGGGCCAGGATGAGATTGGCAAACCCCTTCAATGCGTGGGACGGCACATGATCGGGATCCGCCAGGAGCACTTTCTGCAGTTCAGCAGCTGTATTCGGGCGATGCGCCGCAAGCCCGAATACAGCATTTTCGAAAGCTCTTTGCGCTTCGTGACTGTCTGTCGTGGTCACGAGACCGTATGAATCTATGCTCATCAAGTCACTCCGTAGAGAAGAGGCGGCCGCGCCCTCCTGATCTTCAAGAACGGCGACCGACAAATGCACCTACGTGGGCAACAAGAGCGCTGTTACAGCGCTTTTGTATTTTTTTGAAAGTGATGCGCCACTCGATACTGAAAACTATCTCCGATTGTACGATCGCCAGTCATTTCCCCGTCGCAGACATGCCAGCCACCTTCGACAGTGGCGTTCAGACCAGTGCAAGACAGATTGAGTGCCCTTTGTGCCTCGCCTTAAAGCGGAACACGCCGGCGCGAGACGGAGGTGCCGGTGGTCCGCTACGTCGAATGGCTGTGTTGCGCTACCGGCGTTCCGTCGCAATCATGGCGATACGAAAGGCCGGAGGTTCGCCATGGCATGGATCGGCACAGTGCTTCTCCTGCTGACCTCCCTTGCCTTTCTGGGCTGGGGGCTTTGGAAGCGTGGCGGCTTCTACGGCTTTCCGTTTCTCGCCGCCGCCATGTTCCTGACATTCGTCCTGCCGCAGATCCCCGGCCTCATCAACGACCGCTTCATGCCGCAGGACGGCGCCCTGACGCGCGCGATCTTCTTTTCCTGGTTGTGTCTTGTGATGTGCGCCGTTGGCTGGGAGGTGGGGCGGCATTCGAAACTGGGCTGGGACGCCAACTTCAGCGAAAAGCGGCTGCTTGCCTGCTCCGCCGCGCTGTCGCTGATCGGCGCCTACTTCTTTCACAAGTTCGGCCAGCTCGACGATGAGCAGCGCCTCCGTGGTTTTCTCACCGGAACCGCCGTCGCATACCTCTTCTTCGCCAAGCTCCTGACCTACGGACTTGCAATCGCGCTGCTGTGTTTCGCACGCCGTCGTTCGTCGATGGCGCTGTGGATCATTCTGTTCGACCTCGTGTTCTATTTTGATCGCATCGTGATCGCCGGGCGGCGTGGCGAGACCGCGGAACTCGCTTTGATGATAGCGCTCGCGCTCTGGTTTCACCGGGGATATGCCGTACCTCGGTATGTCGTGGCATCGAGCCTGGTCTTCGCCGTTGTCGGCCTGCTCGCCGCCGGCGAATACCGTGCGGCGACCTACTATAGCGGGGCGCCGAACTGGCGTGCAGTCCTCGACATCAACCTTGCGGAAAACTGGAACAAGCTGATCAAGGAAGGCGGACCGGAATTCCGCAATCTGGCCTTCTCGCTTTCCTACGTCTCCGAAAACAACGCCTATGACTACGGCTCGACCCACTGGAACACGCTGGTTCATTCTTATGTGCCGGCCCAGCTCATCGGTTCGGCACGCAAGGAAGCACTCTATTTTCGAAACCCTGTGCGCTACGCGGTCGGTTACGAACCGGCACCAGGAACGACGCCAACGGGCATGATGGATGCCTTCGCCTCGTTTTCCTACTTCGGATGCTTGAAATTCGCGCTGGTCGCCTTGCTGCTGGCAGGCATCTACTCGTGCGCCATGCAGGGCAACACGGCCATGCAGCTGCTTTACATGTTGTCCGCCATACCGGGCATGCTTGTCGTGACGCATTTCACGAACGAGATCGCCATCGCCTGGGTACACACTGCGCTCTTCATGATACCGGTGCTTCTGATCGCCCGGATCCCGGCTACACGCGCAACGCGCGATTGTCCTTCACCTGTTGTGGAAAAGCGCCACAGCCTTCATTTGCAGGGATAAAGTTACAGGAAAACTCGAAATACTACCAAGCTCTCGGTAGCTTTCTCAAGAGATATGGGGGGGATAACCGTATCTCGAAGGAAGCCGGCATCGGCTAAAGCTGCGCGAAGAAAACTTCCATAAGCTGCGCAATCCCGTGGGTTCCGGTTTTCTGGTAAATTCGGTGTATGTGCGCTTCGACGGTTCTTGGATGAATGCCAAGACGCTCAGCGATGGTCTTTGCCGAGCGCCCCTCCACCAGTTCCATGAGAATCTCATGCTGGCGCCGAGACAAAGTGGACAGGAGATTGTTGCTCACTCGCGCAGCAGCCACCCTCGAATGGTCAATTATATATAAACATAGTCTTTTCCCATTTATTTCGAAGAATGGCCCGATCTGAGATGGGACATCTACTTCACTTATCCCTTTATTGTCTAATTCTTGAGCAATCGCCCTGAGAATTTCAGAGATTTTCTTCGCGACACCGACAGTAGCGATGGCTTTTCCTGGCTCCAGGGTCAGAGCAATTTGTCGCGATTTCATCTATGACTCCCGTGTGATCGTCATCGACAGGATAAGGCATACTCAATAACGTGAACGGAGGCTTATTTATTCACCAAAGAGAGCAAAACATCCTGTTTGCGGTTCAGCGGCCCATTCGCAGAAATACGATAGCCGGAGGATGGTTTTACAACCAAAGGCAAACCGATCTTTGGAAGACTGCAAAATACCGGACCCAACTTCGATCACTCGGTATTTTATCGTTCGGCCTTGCGCGCCATCGCCATCAGCGTCCAGCCCCAGTCACGCCGTTCCAGAAGGTCGCGCCAACGATCACCGACCATCGTCTTCAGGACATTGTTCAGCCTCTGGCTTGCCAGGATGCGGCGCAGGCCCCTGTGGGCGACGGGAGTGGCGGAAACGAGCCGCTCGACGTCGAAGCAGGCTTCCAGCAGCTTTTGAAGCTCGTTTCGGTCCACCCAGTTGCGCAACTGCCCCGGTTGGGGCGGCGGGATATGGCAACGCTGGGTGAGAACGGTCCTGTTCTGTGTGGCGAGCAACAGGATGCCGCCCGGTCTCAGCAACCGCATGATCCCGGCAATGAACGCCGGCTGGTCAGCAATATGCGAGAGAACTTCAAGGCTCACCACGACGTCATAGGCTTCCTCGGAAAGAGGCAGCGCAGCAAAATCGCCCGCGATGAACTTAATATGGGGCCACCTGAGCTGCGCGCGCCGCAGCACGTCATCCGACAGATCCGTGCCGGTGACCCGGCCGAAGCGCGCGAGATGCGGACAAAGCCATCCCGTGCCGCAACCGACTTCGATGATATCCAGATCGTCGCGACCAAGCGTGCCCAGCCAGTCCAGAACGATCTCAGCTTGACGGCGTGATATCTCGCCGACGCGCGCCTCGCGGTTTTCGGCGTTCCATGCATTCCAGAACGTGCGCTGGCTCTCGATCGTGTCCATGGGGCGAGCATGCGGGTGCCGCCGAAGGCGCGCCATCTGTCCTTTCGGCGCAGCGCCTTGCGCCATTGGTGGTAAGGCGGATCCTCAGCCAAACCGGCGGTAAAACCGATGGAATGCAAGGCTGGAGCGTCGGAGGTGGTGGCCGCATATGCCCTCCCTTCGGCCAAAAGGCGGAGTGTCTGGCGGAAACGAGGTAGAAAACCAGAGCGTGCAAACATCTTCCGGTACTTTACCAATTGCACCTTCCCCCTTTGCTGGAATTTTCAGCCCCTGGGGTCTCTCGCTATGCTTCATCGTCGGCCAAACACCGTGATGACGAAGGGTGAGCGCCGCAACAAGGGGGATCCGATGGTTTTCCTGCTGCTTGAAAGTTCAGCTTCCCTTGCCTTGAGTGCCTTTCTGATCGTTTTCCTGCGCCGGCTCGCAATTCCGCTGCACCTGATCGATCTGCCGGATCATCGCAAGATCCATGAGGGCGCCATTCCGCTTTGCGGCGGTATCGCGATCTTCCTGTCTTTTGCAGGGATTACCCTTCTGTCAGGCCCCTTGAGCCTCGGGCTCGGCTTCTGGGTTGCAATGGGCCTGATCACGATCCTCGGCGTCGCCGACGACCGGTTTACCTTGCCTGCCCGCACCCGCTTCCTGGCACAGGTGCTGATCGCGCTGGCCCTGATCACCACGGAAGGTCTTGGCCGGCTTTCCCTCGGCGATCTCCTGCCGCCGGAAGCGATCGGGGGCGCGGCAGGCCTTTTCATCCTCTCCGCCACATTCATCGTCGGGCTGGTCAACGCCTGGAACATGATGGACGGCATCGACGGTCTTGCAGGCGGCAGTGCCGTCGCCGCTTTGGTCTGGATCCTTCTCCTTGTGGTGCATCTCGACGAAGAGGGACTCGTCTTCCCGGTCATGGCGCTCATCGCGGCGATAATCGGCTTCCTGATCTTCAATGCACGGAGCCCGTGGCGGCCGAAGGCCGCCGTCTATCTCGGCGATGCCGGCAGCACCACCCTGGGAGCGATCATCGCCTATCTCGTCCTGCGCCTTTCCGGCGGGACGGACGACCTGCCTTTTCCGGTTCTTCTGTGGCTGGTCATCATCCCCGTCACCGACACGCTCAGCCTGATGGTGCGCCGCATGCTGGACCATCGCAGCCCGATGTCAGCCGACCGCCGGCATCTGCACCACCTGTTGATCGATACCGGCCTTTCGCCGGCCGCGGCAAGCTACACCATCATCGTGGTGTCGTTCCTGTGCGGCGGCGTCGGCTATCTCGGTCTGGTCGCCGGCGTGCCGGCGTCGGTGATGACGATCGGTCTCTTTTTCGTCGCTTTCGCCCACACGGCCTTCGTACTGGCCGTCGAAGCCTCGGTTCGCCATCGCCTCCACCGCATCGTGCGGCCCTCGATCAATCTGCATCCGTGAAAGGCGGGAAAGCGCCCATGTCGATTTCCGTGCTGATCATGACGCTGAACGAGGAGCGGAACCTGCCCGCTTGCCTTGCCTCGCTGAATTGGTGTGACGACATCGTGGTGCTCGATTCCTACAGCACCGACCGGACGGTGGATATCGCACGTGCCGCGGGCGCGCGCGTCTACCAGCGGGTACACGACACGGAATCCGGACAGCGCACCTATGGCTTGAAGGAGATCGCGTACAAATACCCCTGGGTCTACACGCCTGATGCCGACGAGATCACACCGCCGGACCTGCGCGACGAGATGCTGGCGATCGCCCGCGATCCGACGCGGCCGGAGACCTCCTACCGCATCCGCTACAAGAACATGTTCATGGGGCGCTGGATCAAACACAGCAGCCTCTATCCGACCTGGATCACCCGCCTCGTTCGGCCGGACTGCGTACGCTACGAGCGGGAAGCGCATTCGCGCTGCTTTTCAGACGGTCCGGAAGGGCGTCTCAACGCACATTTCATCCACTACAGCTTCAACAAGGGCATGACGGCCTGGTACGAGAAACACAATCGCTACTCCTCCTCCGAGGCACGCGAGACGGTCGTCAGCCTGCGCGAGAAGCATGTTCCCTGGCGCGACGTGCTGAGCCGTGTTCCGGAAACGCGCAGGCGCGCCCTGAAGGAACTCGCCATGCGGCTGCCCTTCCGCCCCGCCGCACGCTTCCTTTACATGTATGTCCTGCGCGGCGGCTTCCTCGATGGGCGGGAAGGCTACCACTACTGCCGTCTGCTTGCGGCCTACGAATACATGATCGTCATCAAGACCGAGGAACTGCGACGACGCGAAAGTGGCCTGCCGGTCTGATCAGGGTCAGGGGAGGCCTCCCGTCCCCAAGGCCGCCGTCAGGAGTAGGAAGGACGAGGCTCCGGCTCCTGACGGTCGCACCTTTTGGACACGATGAGCTGGTGCAGTCGTTTCACATCGAGGAGACCGTTCGCCCATGAAGTCCCGCTACGATGATCCTCGTTTCGACGACGTAGCCTCCGCTTCGCCGCTCCTCGGCGGGCCGACCTTCGCACTTCGTTTCCGGCTGCTGCGGCTCGCCTGGCTCATCACCTGGCGCTGCCTTGCAGCCTGGACACCCCCGCCGCTCCACCGCTGGCGCAATCGGCTGCTGCGTCTCTTCGGCGCGAAGCTGGACCCGACGGCCATCGTGCACGGCACGACCTTCATCTGGTGGCCTGGCAACCTCACCATGGGACCGAACGCCTCGATGGGGCCGGGTGTGATCTGCTACAACATCGCCCCGGTGACACTGGAGGCGCTGGCCATCGTCTCCCAGCGCGCGCATCTGTGTACCGGCACGCACGACATTCACCGGGCGGCCTTTCCTCTGGTGTCGCGGCCGATCGTGCTGCGGCGCAGGTGCTGGATCGCGGCCGAAGCCTTCGTCGGCCCGGGAACGGTGGTGGGCGAAGGAGCCGTGCTCGGCGCACGAGGCGTGGCGGTGAAGCCGCTTGTGCCCTGGACCGTCTATATCGGAAACCCGGCCCGCGCCGTTGCCGGCCGCCGGCATGAAGACGATGTGGCATAGTCACGCCGCGGCATGCGGATGGGACGGCGCATAGGCTTCGTAGAGGCCGGTCGTCAGGCGCGCGATGCGCGGCCAGGTATAGTTCTGGAAGACCAGATGGCGCCCTCGTCTTCCCATCCTTTCCGCTGCATCGAAATTCTCAAGGATCTCGATCATGCCATGGGCAATTTCCACCGGCTCCAGCGTCGTGACCACGCCGGCACCGGCAATCGCCACTTCCGGAAAATGGCAGGCGTGAGTGATGACGACGGGCGTGCCGCAGGCAAGCGCCTCGGTAATCGCAATGCTGAACCCCTCCTGCCGGCTCGGCAGGCAGAAGCACGCAGCGGCGACAAGCGCCTGGAGCTTCGTCTCGCCGTAGAGCGGCCCAACCATCAGGACACGCCTTTCCAGCCCGAAGCGTCGCACAAGCGTGCGAAAATCATCTTCCGCCCCGCCATCCGGCCCTGCGACGACCAGATCGACGTCGGGACATTCCTGCGCAACCTGGCGGAAAGCGTGGGCCAGCAGGTCCAATCCCTTCTTGTAATGCAGCCGCGAGAGGAAGAGCACGTAGCGTCGGCCGTTGGGACGGGAGATCAAGTCGAGGAACGGCTCCGGCGACGGGAGCTGTTCGAATTCCTCGACAAAGACGCCATTGGGAATGATCTCGGCCGGTGCACGCAGGCCCACCGGCTGCATCAGGTCGACCTCATCCCGGTTTAGCGCGTGGATGAACGCGGCGTTGTCGAGCATTCGGCGGCAGCCAAGCGCCAGCGCCAGCCGTTTCTTCCAGCGTTTCTGGGTAAGGCTCCACGTATCGAGCATGCCGGCAGGGCAGACACAGTAGGGAATGCCAAGCCGGCGCGCCATGGCTGCGGCGGCGACGAGAATGGGCTCCCAGACACCATGCAGATGCAACTGGTCTGCATCCGTGAGCACGCGGGCAAGCACACCCCGTGCCCTGCGGCAAAGGATCTCCTCGACACGCCCCGGCAGAGGAAGCAGATGCCAGCTGATCCGGTCGAAGCCGGGGATGAGCCGGCCGAGCGCCACCATACGGGTGACGACCTCCCGATCCGCCTGGCTGACGACCTGGACGTCGTGGCCGAGGTCGGCCTGCGCGGCCGCAAGCCGCATCACCACCGCCTGCGGACCGCCCTTGTCCGGATCCATCGAGGTGATGACGTGCACGATCTTCATGGCACGACGCCATGCCGCACATGCAGACGGGTAAGCACGTCGAGAAGGCGACGGCCATATTTTTCGACCGTGTTGTCCCGGGCGGTTCGCCGGGCATTTTGCGACATGCTTGCCCTGATGTCCTCGTTGTCGGCGAGATGCCGGATGGCGTCTACGATCGCCTGGGGATCGCGCTCGGGCACGATGAGCCCCTCCACGCCGTCACGCACGACACTGCCCGTGCTGTAGGTGGTGACGACAGGGAGACCCGAGGCCAGTGCCTCGTAGACGACCGTCGCCGAGCCTTCGCAGAGCGAGGGTAGCAGAAAGACGTCCGCCCAATGGTACTCGGCGGCAATCTGCTGACGTGGCACGATGCCTCTCAACTCGACAGAGCGGCCCATCCTGCGGCGAATGGAGGGCGACAAGCGGTCGGGACCGACCATGCGGATACGGGCAGCGGCGCCGAGGCGTTCGGCGGCCTGGAGCACATAGGGCGAGCCCTTGCGCAACCCGACTTCACCGACGGTGAGAACGCGGAGCGGCCCGGGCGTACGCCCCGCCGGGCCATACCGCTCCTCGGCATCGACGCCATAGGGAACCACGACGCAGCGCTCGGCCGGGCCGCCCTCCGCCACGACATGGTCGCGGACGAATTCCGAGGGGCAGACGATGCAGTCCGCAATCCGCCATTCGGCTCGTTCGCGCTCGGCGAGCGTATCGGCGAACGGATTCTGCTTCGGCGGTCCGGCCCAGTCCGGAAAGTGTCGCATCTCCTCCGCAAGGATGGCTTCCAGCACGGTGCGCGGCGCGACCATCTGCTCGACGGCAGTCCACATGCCCAGACGTTTGGCCGCCTGCATCTGCTCCAGCGCATCGCCGCTGTAGGCGTAGAGGCCGGCCGCATCGTGAAAACCACGGTTGGCGACGAGTGTTGAAAAATGGCTGCCTGCCCAGACGGCGTGCGAGATTTCCTCGATATCGTTTTCCACGCGCAGACGGCGGAGGCCGGATCTGAGGCCGAACAGCGGGAAATCCGTGATGAGTTCGGCGGGAACGCCACTCGGAACGCGCCCGGTCAGGCGCCGCACCGCCCTTGGCAGAAGGCCGGGCGGCAGCTTTCGCAGCAGAGCGGGCCAACTCTTCGTACCACAGATATCGGTAAAGAAGTGGCCGAGCTGACCTTCCCGCGCCAGGATCCGGGGCACGGCATAATGCATACGGGCGCCGAGTTGACTGACGACGATCGTCTCGTTCACGACGGCTCCTCCTCCAGGATGCGGGATCGGGCAGGAAGCGTGCCCTCCTCGGCCAGCGCGTGAAAGAGCTTGCGCCAGGTGATGAGGGCACGGTCATAGGCGTAGTCCGCCTCAAGCACGGCCCGCGCCTTTACACCCATTGCCGCCACACGCTCCGGCGTGGCGGCAAGCGCCTCTATTACGCCGGCCAGTCGTTCAGGATCGCCGATGGCAGCCGTGACGCCGCAGCCTTGCGCGTCGATGACAGCCGCGACGCTACCCTTGGGATCGCCGATGAAGAGCGTCGGGCGGCCGGCAGCGAGAATGCCGTAGAACTTGCTCGGAATGATGCAATGTTCGAGATGGGGGAGCAGAGAGACGACATGTATGTCCGGCACGCCAAGGCTTTCGGCGATACGCTCCGCCGGCTGCAGGGGTTTGAAGGCCACATTCGCAAGGCCGCGCTCCTGCGCGGCAGCCATCACCGAGCCAAGCTTGTAACCGCCGCCGACCATCAGGAAAGCAATATCCGCCCTGTCCTGCAGAAGGGTCGCAGCGTCGATCAGGGTGGCAAATTCGTGCGCCCTGCCGAAATTCCCGGAATAGCCGACGACGAATTTTTCGCCATAGTTCCAGGCAGCCCGCAGAGCATTTCTCTCCCTTGCGACCGGGCGGATCTCGGTGGCATCCGACCAGTGGTGCAATACCTTGATGCGGTCTGCCGGCACGCCGCGCTGGCGCAGGAAATCCGCCATCCTCTCGGTCGGGCATATGCTCAGCCGCGACCGGACGATCGACCGGTCACGCAAATACGCGGCAAGCCGGCCGAGGATTGGCGCCTTGCGAAACAGGCCGAGCTCGACGGCAGTTTCGGGGAAGAGGTCCATGATCCAGTTGATCATCTGGCCACCGCGCAGTCGCACCGGCAGCCCGCAGGCGAGCGAGATCAGCGGCGGATCCGTACAGACGACGACCATGTCGCCGCGTCTGGCATGGTGGAGCAGCCAGAGGAAAGCCGTGAGATGGAAGGAAAGGTAGTCCACAGCCCGCCCCGGCAGCGTGTGGCGGCCAAAACGGCTCGTGGCGAGCCTAAAGACATTGACGCCGGATACCGTTTCATCAGCAGCAAGGACGCTCTGCGGATCGTCACGACGGCTGCGGCTGGCGATAACCGTAACCTCCGTCCCGTATCGCGCCAGCCCGAAGGCGAGGGCGGAGACCATCCTGCTCGTCGCCGACTGGTCGGGATGGAAGTATCGATTGACGAAAATGACCCGCACGACCGCACTCCGTCTCAATTCCAGAGGCTACGATCCTGCCAGCCGCACCGCATCCGGCAAGCTCTCCAAAGGCGCTATGGCGCATCGCGCTGCCCTATCCGTCCTACGCCTTCCGCAGGAGGAGTATAGACCTTCGGCTTGCCGGCTGCGGGTTTCACCTTATCGGAGGAGGAGAAACGCATCGCACTGCTCGAACGGTCACCTTGTGATCCCCCGCCCGCTCGCGGACTCTCGCAGAATGAGAGGGGGCGTGAGCCATGACCGACAAGAAAGCCCTGATCATCGGCGTAACCGGCCAGGACGGCTCCTATCTGACGGAGCTGCTCCTCGAGAAGGGGTACCATGTGCACGGCCTGAAGCGCCGGTCCTCGTCGTTCAACACCGCCCGGGTCGATCATCTCTATGTCGATCCGCGCACGCCCGGCGTGCGCTTCCAGATGCATTTCGGCGATCTCACCGACGCGACAAACCTTTGCCGGGTCGTCCAGGAGGTCCAGCCGGACGAGATCTACAATCTGGGTGCACAGAGCCACGTCCAGGTGAGCTTCGAGACACCGGAATACACGGCGAACACGGACGCGCTCGGCACCCTTCGGATCCTCGAGGCAATGCGTATCCTCAAGCTCGGCGCAGATTGCCGCTACTACCAGGCCTCGACCTCAGAACTCTTCGGCGGACTGGGGGAAACGGCGCAAAGGGAGGACACGCCCTTCCATCCGCGCAGCCCCTATGCCGCGGCGAAGCTCTACGCCTACTGGATGACAGTCAACTATCGCGAGGCCTACGGGTTTCACGCCTCGAACGGCATCCTGTTCAACCATGAGAGCCCCCGGCGAGGCGAAACCTTCGTGACGCGCAAGATCACGCGCGCCGTGGCAGCGATCGAATGGGGCATGCAGGACAAGCTCTATCTCGGCAATCTCGACGCCAAGCGCGACTGGGGTCACGCCAAGGACTATGTGGAGGGCATGTGGCGCATCCTGCAGCAGGATACGCCCGACGACTATGTGCTGGCCACCGGGGAGGTCCACACCGTCCGCGAATTCGTGGAATGCGCCTTCGACGTCGTCGGGCGGACCATCGTGTGGGAGGGGCGCGGGGTCGATGAGGTCGGTTACGACCGCAAGACCGGCGAGCGCCTCATCGAGATCGACCCCAGATACTTCCGGCCCGCCGAGGTGGATTTCCTGCTCGGCGACCCAGGCAAGGCCTGGGCCCGGCTCGGCTGGAGCCCGACGGTTTCCTTCGGCAATCTCGTTTCGGAGATGGTGATGTCGGATGTGAACATCATGATGAGGGAGAAGGGCCGCAATGACCTCCATGGATGAAAGTCCCTATGATCTGCGCGGAAAACGCGTCTGGGTGGTCGGTCATCGCGGGATGGTGGGCTCTGCGCTCGTGCGCCGCCTTCAGGGCGAAGCCTGCGATCTACAGACCGTGCCGCGCAGCGAAGTCGATCTGACGTCCCAGGCCGACACGGCGAACTGGATGCGCAAGGCGCGGCCGGAGGCAGTGTTCATCGCCGCCGCGAAGGTCGGCGGCATCAGCGCCAACGCCCGCTATCCTGCCGAATTCCTTGTCGAGAACCTGCTCATCCTCGTCAATGTCATCAAGGCGGCCTCCGAGCTGGGCGTCGAGAAGCTGATGTGCCTCGGTTCAAGCTGCATCTATCCAAAACATGCCGAGCAGCCGATCCGCGAGGAGGCCCTTCTGACGGGGAGCCTTGAGCCCACCAACGAGGCCTATGCGATCGCCAAGATCGCCGGCATGAAGCTTGCCGCCGCCTATGCGGAAGAGTATGGCCACCGCTTCATCTCCGTCATGCCGACCAATCTCTACGGACGAAACGACAATTTCGACCTCGATCACTCCCATGTCATCCCAGCTCTGATCCGAAAGATGCATGAGGCAAAGATCGCCCATCGCGACAGCGTCGTCGTCTGGGGCACCGGCACGCCCCGGCGCGAATTCCTGCATGTCGACGACCTTGCCGATGCCTGCGTCTTCCTGATGAAGCAGTACGAGAGCCCGAAACCGATCAACATCGGCTCCGGCGAGGAAATCACGATCGGTGAACTTGCCTTCCTCATCGCCGACATCGTCAATTTTCGCGGCCATATCGTTTTCGACAGTCTGAAACCGGACGGAGCGCCCAGAAAGCTGCTCGACTGCTCGCGCCTTCGCGCGCTCGGATGGGCACCAAGCATTGGCCTGAGAGCCGGTATCGAAGAACTGTACGATCGATGGAAGAAGATGAGCCGCAGCGTGCATGGACGGCATGACTATCCCTAGCGTGCAACTGATTGTTACGCCAGCCGGAGATACAACCCATGATTAAAAGTAACACTATTTACAATAAGTAATTGTGATAATTACGTATTTTCCGAATCTGTTCGGGTCGCTTTTTAATGAGGTATAGTAGAAAGTGGAAAAATACGAGAAGACGACTGCCGCCGATAGGCGGGGAAACCGCATTTGCCACACTCAGTTTTGACGTTGCAACCGTTTTAGGAGTGTGACCCGGCGACCAAACATTCGCAACTGTAAGCGTGATGTACCAGGAGTTTCGCTGTGACTGAAGTTAGGGGAATAATCGGGTCCGGCACCGGAAAAGGTTTGAACGGGACAATCCCGTCCTCCCCTTTTCCATCGTCCGTAAACGTGAAACCGTCGCTCTACCGCGCACCGGTTCTCGACATCATCGACGAGCGGGCACTTGACCGCGAGTGTCTGTCGCAGAGCCTCGTATCGCACGGTCTCAACATGACGATCGTGCTGTTCAGCTCCATCGAAGCATGGATGGCGAAATATTCCGGAGACTCGAGCGGCCTCCTGATCAGCCTTGGAAGCCATGACTTCACCGAGTCTGGCATCGAAGAGAGCATTCGCATGCTCGTTACGAAATTTCCCGAGCTGCCGGTCATCATCCTGTCCGACAATCACGACCTTCGCCAGGTCCTCACGGCGCTCGATCTCGGCATCAAGGGGTTCATTCCGTCGGCAGTCGGCATCGCCGTCTGCGTCAAGGCGATCTCGCTTGCCCTTTCGGGCGGCATCTTCATCTCCACCGAGAGCCTGCCGGAGCTGCGCCGTCTGATGTCCGTTGCCGACCAGCAGGAGCGCAAGCGGGCGGAGGTGTTCACCAGCCGCGAGGAGGAGGTCATCTCCATGCTCAAGCTGGGCAAGGCCAACAAGATCATCGCCTACGAACTCGCGCTCAGGGAGAGCACGGTCAAGGTGCATATCCGCAACATCATGAAGAAGCTGAAGGTCCACAACCGGACGGAGGTCATCTTCAAGCTCAACGAGCTGTTCAGCTGAGGCCTACCTCTATCGGCCAGTCCATCACGCCCAAGGGTTTGGATGGCGCGCTACCCCTGCGGTGGTAGGTCTAGGGAACCGAGGGGGGACTGACCAATGGCCGGGTTCATCCAGAATTTCGACAATTCGAACAGGTTGCGCGATCTCGCGCATTCGATGATCCCCGGCGGCGCCCACACCTATGCCAAGGGCGACGACCAGTATCCGGTGCTCTCCCCCGGCTTCATCGTCAACGGCTACGGCTGCCATGTCTGGGACGTGGATGGCAACGGCTACATCGAATACGGCATGGGCAACCGGGCCGTCGGCCTCGGCCATGCCTATCGCCACGTGCTCGATGCGGTCATGCGACAGCTCGAATTCGGCTGCAATTTCACGCGGCCCTCGCACATCGAGGTCGAATGTGCCTCGACCTTCCTCGACATGATCCCGACAGCCGACATGGTGAAGTTCTGCAAGGACGGATCGGATGCGACCTCCGGTGCGGTGCGGCTTGCCCGCGCGGTGACAGGGCGGGATCTCGTCGCGCGGTGCAGCGACCATCCGTTCTTCTCGACGGACGACTGGTTCATCGGCACGACCGAGATGAATGCCGGCATCCCCAAAGCGGTCAGCAGCCTGACACTGGGCTTTCGCTACGATGACCTCGACGATGCACGTGCACTTTTCGCCCGCCATCCCGGCGCCATCGCCGCGCTCATCCTGGAGGCCTCGCGCGGCGAGGATCCCGCACCGGGCTATCTCCAGAACCTGAAAGACCTTTGCCATGACAACGGCGCACTGTTCATCCTCGACGAGATGATCACCGGGCTTCGCTGGGCCCGTGGCGGCGCACAGGCGCAGTATGCCGTGCGGCCGGACCTTTCGTGTTTCGGCAAGGCCCTGGGCAACGGTTTCGCCATCTCCGCTCTCGCCGGCGAGCGGGAATACATGGTCCTCGGCGGCATCGAGCAGGTGGAGAAGCCGCGGGTCTTCCTGCTGTCGACGACCCATGGTGCCGAGACCCACGCCATGGCGGCGGCAATCGCAACGATGCATGTCTATGCGCAGGAGCCCGTCATTGAGCATCTGCGCAGCCAGGGGCTGCGGCTGAAGGCAGGGATCGACCAGATCATCACCCGGCACGGCCTGGAACGCCACGTCAATGTCGCCGGGCACCCGGCCTGTCTGTCCTACGGAACACGGGATGCGACGGGAAAACCCTCACAGCCGTTCCGCACCCTGCTCCTTCAGGAAACGATCCGCCGCGGCGTGCTCGCCCCCTCGCTCGTCGTGAGCTACTCGCACGGCGACGACGATATAGACCAGACCATCGATGCCTTCGACGGCGCGCTCCACATCTACCGGATGGCACTCGAAGACGGCGTGGAGCGCCATCTTGTGGGTCGGCCCTCCGAGGTTGTCTTTCGCCGCTACAACAGCGCTGTGCACAAGGCCTGATCCGCCGAAAGGGGTACGGTGACGCGACGACTGCACCGTTCCGGCAGGGGAGGCCGTCTTTGTCCTCAATCGTGGTCACCGCCCCCCACGCCTACCATCCCCGAACGTCAGATGGGGGTTTTCGACATGAAAGTGCTTGTGACTGGACACCAGGGCTATATCGGCGCCGTGATGGTGCCTTTCCTCTTGCGCGCCGGACACGACGTGCATGGCTATGATGCCAGGCTCTACCGGCATTGCACCTACGCGCCGGGTGGCGCGATGGTCGATGTTCCCTCCGTGCTCAAGGACGTGCGCGACATCTCGCCCCGTGACCTCGACGGCTTCGACGCAGTGATCCATCTTGCCGCCCTCTCGAACGACCCGCTCAGCAATCTCGATCCCGAGGTCACCTACGACATCAACCACAGGGGCAGCGTGCGGGTTGCGCGTGCAGCGAAACAGGCAGGCGTTTCCCGCTTCCTCCTCGCTTCCTCCTGCAGCAACTACGGCCTTGCCGGCGCTGATCTCGTCAATGAGGACGCACCGCTCAATCCCGTCTCCGCCTACGGCATCTCCAAGGTGCGGGCCGAGGCCGATATCGCCGAGCTTGCGGACGCCCGGTTCTGTCCGGTCTTCCTGCGGCCTGCGACGGCCTACGGTCTGTCGCCGATGCTGCGCTTCGATATCGTGCTCAACAATCTCGTCGCCTGGGCCGTGACGCAGCACCTCATCCTCTTGAAGTCGGACGGCACGCCCTGGCGGCCGATCGTGCACATCGAGGATATTTCCCGGGCCTTCCTTGCGGCCCTGGAGGCGCCGGCAAAGAGCGTTTTCAACGAGGCTTTCAACGTCGGCCAGACGGCACACAACTACCAGATCCGCGAAATCGCCGACGTCGTCGCGCGGATCGTGCCGGGGTGCCGGCTGGACTATGCCCAGGAAGCCGGACCGGACGCACGCTCCTATCGCGTCGATTTCGGCAAGATCGCGCGTGTTCTGCCGGCGTTCCAGCCGCAATGGGACGTGGTGGCCGGCGCGCGCCAGCTTTATGCGGCCTATAGCAGCGCCGGGCTGAGCCTCACAGAATTCGAAGGTCCGCGCTACCAGCGTATCAGCCAGATCCGCCAGCTCCTCGAAACCGGCGCAATCGATCCGGACCTGCGCTGGCGCCCGGCGGTACCCAACCCGGCCGCCATGCGGGAAATCCACATTTGAGGCATCGGCATGGGTGAGGCCACACCATTTCTCCCCGGAGCCTTGCCGGGCGACACGGCCGATCCGGGCCGCGCGCTTTTTGCGCTCGTCGCCCGGCTCTTTCCGATCTGCCGCAGCATCACCGGCGAAGGGGTGCGCAAAACCCTCTCCATCCTGTCCGAACATATCGATATAGCGGTGCGCGAAGTGCGGACGGGCACGCAGGTCTTTGATTGGATCGTGCCGCAGGAATGGACCGTGCGCGGCGCGGTCCTACGCACCGCAAGCGGCCGGACCATCGTGGATTTCGCCAGCTCAAACCTCCATCTCGTGAGCTATAGCGAGCCGGTGTCGCGCCGCCTGTCGCTGGAGGAGCTGAGGCCGCATCTCCACACGCTGCCGGATCAGCCAAACCTCATTCCCTACCGCACCAGCTACTACGCCCGTGACTGGGGGTTCTGCATGGCCCATCGCGACTACCTCGCCCTGCCCGACGAGGAGTACGAGGTCATCATCGACACGGAACTTGCCAACGGGACGCTGACCTATGGTGAAGCCTTCCTGCCAGGCGAAACGGATCGCGAGGTCCTGTTCTCCGCCCATATCTGCCATCCCTCTCTGGCGAACGACAATTGCTCGGGTCTCGCCGTGCTCACCCTTCTGGCGCAAACGCTGGCGCAGCGGCGCAATCGTTTCGGCTACCGCTTTCTCTTCGCGCCGGGCACCATAGGCTCACTCTGCTGGCTGGCGGCAAATGAAGGGGCTGCACATCGCATCGACCATGGCCTGGTGGTCTCCTGCATCGGCGACGGCGGCGGTCCGGTCTACAAGCGCAGCCGCCGTGGCAATGCCGTTATCGACCGGGCGATCGATGCCGTGCGCTGCGACGGGCAGCGGGTGGCAATGGTGGATTTCAGTCCCTTCGGCTATGACGAACGCCAGTTCTGCTCGCCGGGCTTCAATCTTCCGGTGGGTCTGCTGCAACGAAGCGCCTTCGGTACCTTCCCGGAATATCATACGTCGGCCGACAACCTGGACTTGGTGCAACCGCAATACCTGGCATCCTCCTTCCGGATGATCCTCGATATCGTGGAGGTTCTGGAGGGGGACTGGTTGCCACTGAACCTCTCTCCGAAAGGCGAGCCGCAGCTCGGGCGGCGCGGGCTCTATTCGACGACGGGCGGGCACAAGGTAACCTCGGATGTTACGATGGGCTACCTCTGGGTCCTCAATCTGGCGGATGGCACCCATACGCTTCTGGATATCGCCCGCCGGTCCGGCCTCTCCTTCCGCGACATCGCCGAGGCCGCCGCCCGGCTGAAGGCCTGCGGGCTGCTTGGCGTTGCGGGCGGATCACACTGAAAGCAGCGGCCAGTTTCTGTCCTTGTCCGAGACGACGGACGGTGCCGCAGGCCAGTCGATACCGAGCGCCGGATCATCATACCGGATGCCACGGCCTGCCGTCGGCTCATAGCGGGCCGATATCAGGTAGCCGACTGCGACAGCCTCGGTGAGTGACAGGAAACCGTGCGCAAACCCCTTGGGAATATAGAGTTGCCGCATGTTTTGTTCGGTAAGCTCTGCTGCCGTCCAGCGGAGATAGGTGCGAGATTGCGGCCGCAGGTCGACCGCAACATCCCAGATCGCCCCCTTGAGACAGGACACCAGCTTCACCTCGCCATGCGGCTCATCCTGGAAATGAAGGCCACGGAGCGTGTGTCTTTCTCGCGAGCGGGAAAGGCTGTGCTGCACGAAATGGCGTTCGAGTCCGTGATGCTCCATCTCATCGATGGAGAAGGTTCGCGCAAAGGAACCGCGCTCGTCCGCAATGGGGCACGACTCGATCAACCATACACCTTCGAGATCAGTTTGGGCGAACAACATGGCACCCTTCCTCCCTGGAGTCCGCTATCCTGCCGCGCGCCGTCGTGCTGCCAAGTGCTTCTTCCGACGTATTCTGGCCGGCTGGTGAGCGTATAGTTAAGGAAAGCTTACCACACGTTCGAAATGCTACGCCTTTCAGACAGGGGGCGTGTTCGCATAGCAGTATCGAAACTGCCGTACCACTCGCCTAATCTGACAGTGGGCCAAGAGACGATTTCAATTTGGAAGGCTGCCCTCGTTCAGCTTTTCGTTCCCATTCTGTCGAATCTTTCTGTGGAGACGGTAGATGAGCTCTCAGAGTAGTCCTTCATTTTCGTATGTTTCTGAGATTTCCTTGAAGCCGAACTGCCGTCTATGCGGAACGGCACTGAACCATACTGTCGTTGATCTCGGTATGTCTCCACCTTGCGAGAGTTTTCGCCAGGAAAATGAACTTGGTCGTATGGAGGAATACTACCCGCTCCATGTCCGGGTTTGCGAAGAATGCATGCTCGTCCAACTGGAGGAGTATGTCAGCCGCGAAAGCATCTTTGAGGAGTATGCCTATTTCTCGTCCTACTCCACGAGCTGGGTGGAACACGCAAAACGCTATTGCGGAGCGATGATCGAACGGTTCGGCCTTGGTGGCGACAGCTTCGTGGTGGAGATCGCCAGCAATGACGGCTACCTGCTCCAGCATTTCGTCACGCGCGGCATTCCCGTGCTCGGAATCGAACCCGCCGCCAATGTGGCAAAGGCCGCCATTGCGAGAAACGTGCCGACGAGAATCGCCTTCTTCGGACAGCGGCTCGCCGACGACATGGTCGCAGCCGGCCAGCAGGCGGATCTGATCGCCGCCAACAACGTTCTGGCACAGGTGCCGGACCTCAATGACTTCCTTGCCGGCATGAGGCGCATCCTCAAGTCGCATGGAGCTATCACACTGGAATTTCCCCATGTCGCGACGCTTCTGGCACACAACCAGTTCGACACGATCTATCACGAGCATTTTTCCTACTTCTCCCTGCTCACGGTACAGATAGCCGCGCGGCTGCACGGGCTTGAGGTTTTCGACGTGGAGGAATTGCCGACGCATGGCGGGTCGCTGCGGATCTATCTCGGCCATGCCGGCGCACATAGCGTGATCAGTCCCCGTGTCGCCGACCTCCTGGGGCAGGAACGGCGCGCAGGGCTCCATACGGTAGAGGCGTACACATCGTTTGCGGCCAGAGCCCGCAAGGCCAAGCGCAACCTTCTCTATTTCCTCATCGGCGTGAAGGAGCGCGGCGGGCGCATCTGCGGCTATGGCGCGCCCGGCAAGGGCAACACGCTGCTCAATTATTGCGGCATCGGCACGGATTTCCTCGACTTCACCGTGGACCGCAATCCTTACAAGCACGGCCGGTTCACGCCAGGCATGCACATTCCCATCCTGCCCGTGGAAGCGATCGACCAGCACAGGCCGGACTACATTCTCATCCTGCCGTGGAACCTGAAGGATGAGATCGTCGCACAGATGCGCCATGTCGGCGACTGGGGCGCGAAGTTCATCATCCCCATCCCCGATGTCAGCATCATCGATCCCGCGGAGGCCTGGTCATGAAAGTCGTGCTTTTCTGCGGTGGCCGGGGTACGCGCATCCGGGAATATTCCGAGAGCATTCCGAAGCCCATGATCCCGCTCGGCACCCAGCCGATCCTGCGTCATGTCATGCAGTACTACGCTTCCTATGGACATGACGATTTCACCCTCTGCCTTGGCTACAAGGCGGATGTCATCAAGGGATTTTTCCTGAATTGCCGCCCGCAAACCTTTTCGGACTGCGTGGTGTCCGGCGAGGGGCGGGTCGAACTTCTTGGCGAGGCCCAGGAGCAATGGCGCGTGGCGCTTATAGACACAGGCATCTGGCGTAATATCGGTGAGCGCCTGTGGGCCGTGCGCAACCATGTCATGAGTGAGCGAATGTTCCTCGCCAACTACAGCGACGGCCTGACCGATGTTGATCTTGACGACATGGTCGCCCGCTTCGAGGCCAGCGGCAAGATCGCCTGCTTCCTCGCGGTCAGGCCGCCGCTGACCTATCATCTTGCCGACATCGATCCGGCGGGCCGGGTTGTCGAGTTCCGTTCGTCGGACACGTCGGAAATCTGGATCAACGGTGGCTATTTCCTGATGCGCCGCGAGATCTTCGACTACATGCGCGAGGGCGAGGAGCTGGTGCTCGAGCCCTTCGCGCGGCTGATCAAGGACGACATGCTGATGGCCTACAAGCACGAGGGCTTCTGGCGGTCGATGGATACGCTGCGCGACTGGCAGATGCTGGAGGAAATGGTCGAGCGCGGCGAGATGCCGTGGGTGCGCCAGGTGGCGGCCGGCCGGGTCTCCAGCCTTCGAATGGCAGGCCGCTCATGAAAACGCTGTCGATGGCCGCTGCCGGGCTGCCGTTGAAGGTCCTCTGCCTCGGCGCACATGCCGATGACATCGAGATCGGCGCAGGCGGCACGATCCTCGGCCTCATCGCAGCCGGCGTGAGGCTCGACGTCCGTTGGTGCGTGATGAGCGCAACACCCGAACGAGCACTGGAAACCCGCCGTTCGGCAGCTGCCTTTCTTGAGGGCGCTGCGTTCGCGGCGGTGGAGGTCTGCGGCTTCGAAGACAGCTACTTTCCGAGCCAGAGCCGGGAGATAAAACAGTTCCTGCTGGCATTGCGCGAGCGCGTGGAGCCCGATGTCATCTTCACGCACAGCCGTTTCGACGCGCACCAGGATCATCAGGAGCTGAACAAACTGACCACAAACGTCTTCCGCGACCACTTCGTGCTGGAATACGAAATCCCGAAATGGGACGGCGACTTCGTCGAGCGCAATACCTATGTGCCGCTGCTGCCAGGAATGATCGAACGCAAGATCGAGCTGCTCATGGAGCATTTTTCGACGCAGAGATCGAAGGATTGGTTTCACGAGGACGTGTTTCGAGGCGTTGCCCGGGTGCGCGGAATGGAATGCCGCTCGCCTTCGCTCTTCGCAGAGGCATTCACAGTGAGAAAATTAGCGCTTGTTTAGGTGGATTCACCGACATGAAACGTTAACGCTAATAAAGCGGAACGAGGAATAAGCGGAACCAGACCAAGGCTCGTATTTCGAACCAGGAGTTAGTGAGGGGTGCCATGGCGAAAGACGAAACATTTTTGGAGAGGCAGTCAATCGACATCTTTCGATCGCGGAACTCGCTCGGCGTCGAGCGGCGAGAGGCCGTGAGCGAGCGAGTTGACTATCCGCCGCAGACCTACGCGGCAAACGACTACCTGGCGATTTTCGACAAGCGGAACCTCGACCGGGAATGCCTCGCAAACAGCCTCATTTCCCATCAGATCGGCATCAGCATCTTCACCTTCTCGGGCATCGCCAGCTGGCAGCAATGCAAGACGACACTCGGCACCCTCAGGGTTGCGGTGATCAACATCGGCAGCAACGATATCAGCGACATCTCGATTCGGCAGGAAATCACCCAGCTCGTGACGACGCTGGAGCCGGTACCGGTCGTGGTGCTCTCCAACAGCCAGGCGCTGGACCATGTGCTGCAGGCCATCGATCTCGGTGTGCATGGCTTCATTCCAAGCTCCGTCGATGTCGATGTGTGTATCGAGGCGATCGGGCTGGCGATTGCCGGCGGGCAGTTCGTGCCGGCAAGCAGCGTACTCGCGATGCGCGGTCTCGTGGGTGGCTTCGTCGCCCGCAAGGCGATCCGCTCCGCCTTCACCGTGCGCCAGACGGCCGTCGCCGAGGCGTTGCGCCGTGGCAAGGCGAACAAGATGATCGCACGGGAACTCAATCTCTGCGAAAGCACCGTCAAGGTGCATATCCGGAACATCATGAAGAAGCTCGGCGCCACGAACCGCACCGAGGTCGCGTGCAAGGTCGGCGAACTCTTGCCTGACGCCGAGCATCATCTCGGCCGGGCCTAGAGCGCCCCGCAACAGGAATAGTGTCATGATCGTGTCGGGGAGCCCTGGCGTCTCCGAGGAACTTGCTGTTTCTCGGGCGGTGTCGCTTGTCTTGCAGCGCAAATGGCTGATCCTCTCCTTTCTGGCGGCGGGCATATTCAGCTCGACGGTCGGCTATCTGGACCAGCCGTCGCGCTACTTCGCCGAGGCGGTGCTGGCGCTGGATGTGCGCAAATTCCAGGCGCTGCCGACCGAATCCGTCGTCTCGCCCTTGCCGCAGGAAAGCCCCGCGCTGCGGACCGAGATCGACATCATCAGTTCGCGATCGATGGGCGAAAAGGTCCTGGCACAACTCCAGAAGGCTGGCGTCGACGTCGCCAAGGGTCTTGGCCTGACGGGAGAGACCGGTGCTGGTTCCGCGGCGGCAACGACGGCTGAGCCGAGGTCCCACGCGACCATTGACGATCGCATCCTGGTCGATCAGCTACTCTCCGGCGTGCGGGTCGCGAACGATGGCCGCTCCTATACGATCTACATCTCGTTCAGCGGCGCCAACCCGGAATTTCCCGCCATCGTCGCTAACGCCTATGCGGAGGCCTACATCGACTATCAGGTCGACGTGCAGACGACCGCGACACGGCATGTCAGCGACTGGCTCGGTACCCGTCTCGTGAGCCTGCGCAGCGAACTCGAACGATCCGAACATGCGGCGACCGAGTTCCGCGAAAAATCCGGCATCGTCAAATCGGGCGGAACGACCCTGCTTTCGCAGCAGATCGCCGGGCTGAATACAGAACTGGCAAAGCTCAGGGCGCAGGTCGCGGGGGCAAGCGCCCGACTGGAAACCGCACTCGACGTTTCCAAGGCCGAAAGCGGCCTTGCCCTGTCAGAGGTCCTGAACTCACCGGCAATCCAGCAATTGCGCACCGAGGAGGCCCGGCTCAAACGCTCGCTTGCGACGATCAGCGAGAGCGGCGCCGTCAAGAACCCGCAGATCCCCGAGCTCAAATCCCAGCTTGAAACGATCCAGGCGCAGATCGAGGTGGAGGTGGCCCAGATCGTCGAGAGCCTGCGCAACGAGATCGAGGTCTCCAAGCGTCAGCAGGCCGGTCTGGAAGCCAGCCTCCGGCAGATGCAGACCGAGATGTCCACCGCGAACGAGGCAATCGTCCAGGCCGACCAGCTGGATCGCGAAGCGAGTGCGAACCGCGCAATCTACGAGAGCTATCTTGCCCGATACAAGCAGACGATCGAGCAGGACGGCATCGCGATGGCGGAAGCACGCATCATCTCCAAGGCGATGCCGTCGTCCGTGCGGGCAAGCCCCGATGCATCGACGTGGCTGCTCGCCGGGATCGTCTTCGGCCTCGCCGGCGGGCTGCTCGTTGCCGTGCTTCTGGAAGTGCGCTCCGCCTTCCTGCGCCGGTCGACCGCCTATGAAGGGCATAGCGGCGTGCCGATCGTCGGGCGCATTCCGGAACTGTCGCAGCATCAGCGCGCCGGCATGGCCAAGCTGATTTGCCAGGGCCATACGCCCTTCGCCCACGCGGTGGCCGATCTGCAGGGGCGCCTGCGGCTTTCTGCCCGCGCCGGCAACGCCCTGACGGTGTCGGTGACATCCGCGGGTCCTCGTGAAGGCAAGACCTTCATCGCCTCCTGTCTTGCCCGATCGCTGGCGGCAACGGGGCTACGGACCGTCTTGCTCGACGCAAACCTTCTGGCCCCCGCCGTAGCGCGGGAGTTTTCCGTCCAGCCCGGCCGCACCGTCGTTGACCTCGTTGCCGCGCGCGATAGCGTCCTACTTGACGATGTCCTGCGCCATGACGCGGTATCCGGCATCGATCTCGTCTGCGCCGGCGTGGCGGAAGGTCCCGTCGAGCATATCCTCGGCCACGAGGCCTTCGCCCGGCTGCTTTCTACGCTCAAGCAGACCTATGACGCGGTCGTCATCGATTCCGTCTCGGTGGGGAGCGGATCGGGAGCGCTGCTCGTCTCGGCCCTCGTCGACGCAACCATCTTCGTCATACCGGCCGGCGGTGATTCCCTACAGGCGATGAACGGCCTGCGCAAGGCCGCGGCGGCAGGCGTCGTTGTAGACGGGCTCGTCATCAACGAGGCCTCGCGCGGCACCTTGAACCGTCGGGCGAGCACCACCGCGGATCTCCAGGCTGCAAACGAAGGCAGAAAACGCAGCGATGCGGCCGTAGACATGCCGTCCATCGCCGGAATGTGAGGCTTGAAACAGATGCTGAAGGCGCAAGAGGCCATTCCCACTGCCGCCGGCCGTCGGCGAGGCGCAACCCGTCTGGCTGCGGTTCTCGGCGCACTGCTGCTCGTCGTTTCGAACGGGCCAGACACGGCGATCGGCGCCGAATATCCGGTGGGAAATGGCGACGTGCTGCGTATCACCGTCTATGGCGATACGGGGCTGAGCGGCTCCTTTCCGGTCGGTGCGGATGGCACGATCGGTTATCCGCTGCTGGGCAATCTCCCCGTGACGGGAAAGAGCATCGAGCAGATCCGCGCCACCATTGATGACGGGCTGAAGGTGCACATCGCCAACCTCTCCGTCGCCGTGGTGGTGGAAAACTATGCGCCCGTCTACATCGTCGGCGAGGTGCAGAAACCAGGCAAATACGAATTTCACCCGGGCATGATCGCGCTCGAACTGTTCGCACTCGGCGGCGGGCAGAAGGAGGCGCTGGCGGAAGGTGAAAGTGGCTCTACACGCCTTGCCGGCCTCAGGCAGGAATATGCCGATCTCGGTGTGCAGCTTCTCGCCCAGGACGTGAAACGGGCACGCCTGGAAGCAGAGCTCAACGGACGGCCTTTCGCCTATCTGGCTAATGACGATATCGGAACACCCGATGCCCGCGTCGTCCAGCAGGTCGTGGAAGCGGAGCGCACGCTGTTCGAGATGCGGCGCACATCGCTCGATGCCGAGCTGAACAGCCTGGCGCGGCAGAAAGTTGGTTATGTCGAGGAGATCGACACGCTGGAAAAGAGCGGCAAGCTGCGCGACGGTGAGCTTGCCCTGCTCAATGAGGACGTCAAGGTGGCAAGTGCGATGGTGGAGCGCGGCCTCACCTCGAAAACCCAGCTACGCGAGAAGCAACGGGAAATATCCGCCACCAACCGCGATGTCCTGGAGTTCGGTTCGTTCCTCGCGCGGGCACGCCAGAACCTGACGCTGATCGACAGCCGCCTCGTATCGCTTCGCGGCCAGCGTCGCAGTGAGGCCGCAGCGGATCTGCGCGAGGTGAACATCGACATCCTGCGCCTGCGCCGAAAGATGGCCTACAACATTCAGGCCATGGCGGAGGCCGGCATCGCTCTGCAGAAGAAGGACGGCAGCCGGCAGGTCGCCTTCCGCTTCTCCGCCATCCGGATGCTTGACGGCAACTATCAGGAAGTCGAAGTCGGCCAGACCGACCCGATCCTGGCAGGCGATATCCTTCGCGTGAGCATCATCCTCGACGAGGCAAACATCGCCCGGCGATGAGCCTGGACACAAACCGCTTCCAATACCTGGAAAGGACACCACAGGCTGCCTCGACGGGCTGTGCGGCGCCGTTTCAGACTGGATAGTCCTGCGTCGGACTTAGACAAAGTGCCGGTCGGCCAAACCAATCGATTTCCAGGGAAAACCGTGACGGCGATCTGCTCAAGGCCTGTAGCCGATCGCCCTAACCTGGCTGATCCCTGTCATAAGTCGTCCGTAGACGGTGCAGATGCGGTTCATGACGCTCTTGCCGACAACCGGGCCGACAAGCCACCAATAGCGCGGCCAGCGGTGATGGACGGGCACCGCGCTGATTTCCGTAAAACCTGCGCGCTTCAGCAGATTGCCGAGGTTGCCGGGCGACCATGTGAACAGGTGGAAGTTCGGATCGTCCTCACGGTAGCGCATCTTAAAGGACTCGCTCGGCGTCACGAGCACGATCCGGCCTCCCGCACGGAGCCTGGTGAGCATCAACCGCACCGTACTCAGCGGGTCGTCGACATGCTCGAGCGCATGATGGGAAATGATGACGTCGGCCCAGCCTTCCTCGATCTTCTCGAGACTGTCGAAAACCTGGATGCCGTTCTTGCGTGCCACCGCTGCGGCTGCCTCGTTGATCTCGACGCCAGCCCTGTCCCTGACGTTGAGACCGGAAAGAATGTAGCCGCCACCACAGCCGAAATCGATCACGCGATCCGAAGGGCCGACAAACCTCTCGAACTTCAGGCGATCGAAATAGGCCGCGTAGCGCTGGTGCTCGAACGTTTTGTCGAAATAGGACTTGTCGTAGTGGGTGTTCTTTTCGGCAACGGCTGCTGCATCGGAAACAGTCATCTTCTCCCCCATGAGGCAAGGCCGGACAGGCCGAACGCCCGCAACAAACACTATATTGGGCCGTTCCGGCGGTGTTAACGCGCCTGTATGGGGTAGAACCTCCACCGAACGTATAGGCGGCCTACCCCTGCGCACAGGCATCGCAGGCAACTTGTCCCAATCGGCGCTAGCGCAACGCCCGGGCGAGGAGCGAACGCACACGCGGCATCATATCGCGGCGCCGGAGGAGATAACCGAGAGGGGGTACGAGAGCCGTGAAGGGGGAGAGTTGAAAGGCGATCCTCAGCAATCGCAGGGCCTCCGCATTCCCCTGCAGGGCATGGGACACTGCCGACCAGTAGGCACGCTGGGCGATGCCGCGCCTGGCGCGCTTGCGCAGCGCTTCGGCCCCGTCCAGCCAGCGGCCCTCGTGGTGGAAAAAACTCTCCGCCGCCGCGGCCGTGTGGAGGACGTGCAGGCTTTGGTGCGTCCAAAGGTCTGTCGAACGGTTCGCGGCGTGGGTACGGATTCCGGCCTGCACGCAATCGAGCGCGGCGACGGAGCCGTGCATGGCGAGCCGCAACCAGACCTCATAGTCGTCGCTGTGCGGAAGAGAGGTGCGATAGTGGCCGGTGCGCTGCTGCACGCTGGTACGCACGAGAATGGAAGGACCTGGTATCTGAAAGACGCCGAGATCGCAGAACCGTTCGATGAAGGCGCGACCGGACATCAGCTCCACCGGAGGAAAAAGCGGCTGCACCCTGATCTCGGGCAACGGCGCATCGTCACGGATCGCAACGGCCTGCCCATAGCAGAAGGCCAGCGAACGGTCCTTCTCCATGGTCGCAATTGCCCTCCGGAGTGCGCCAGGCACGAGAACGTCGTCGGCAAAGAGCAGAAGGAAATAGTCGGCACGCGCCCAGTCTATGCCGGCGTTGAAGGAAGCATGGGGACCGAGGTTTTTCGGGCGAAGCAGAAGTTCAACCCGTGGGTCCGCAGCGGCGAGGCGTCGGGCGATCGCCACGCTGTCGTCGGTCGAGGCGTTGTCCACGACAAGGACGCGCACCACGGCTCCGTCCTGCGCCAATGCGCTTTTCACACAGGCTTCGAGATACCGGCCGTAATTGTAGTTGGGAATGACGATATCGACGCTCGCCATGGCCTAGGCCCCTGCGGCGAGGAGCCGCCGCAGCCGTTCGATACGACTGCGGCCAAGGCGCGCCGCGATCTGTATTTCCGTCAGAAAGGGATGGTGGGCAAGATGCAGCCCGGCCAGCCAGCCAATAGCGGCAAGAACAGCGGCCGTGGCGAAGGACAGGAGGTCCAATCGCGGCTGCTCGTTCAGGACGAGAAGCGTCAGCGGGCCTGCAAGGGCGAAAGCCGTGACGATGGCGCTCGGCACAAACGCCGCAACGAGGGCGCGCAGGGAAAAGCGGACATGACGGTGTACGAAGAAAAAGCCCACCGCCGTCTGAACCGGCAGGGCGATGAACTGGCTGAGCGCCATGGCGATCACACCGTGGAGACTGGCTGCACAGAGGACGGACGCGGCGAAGACGCGCGAAATCAGGCTGGCAAGGAAGGCGTCGCGGTTCTGGCCAAGCGCCAGGAGAAGCGGCCCCGTGACAATTGCCGGCGCCCAGAAGACGGCGGAAAGGCCTAGGAGCCGCACGACCGGAATGGCATCCTCCCATTGATGGCCGAGCACGATCCGGACAATCTGCGGCGCGAGAAGGCAAACCATGATGGCGGCCGGCCAATAGAGCACCGAAAGATAGGCCAGCACACGAAGATAGGTTTTCTCGATGTCATACCCCTCCCGGATGCTGTTTGCGAGTGCCGGAAAGGCCATGCTGTAGAAGGCGGACATGATGATACGGTCCGGCACGCCGCAAAGAGCGTTCGAGCGGTTGTAGAGCGCGACGGCGGTCATGGAGGTGAGCCGGCCAAGGATCAGTTGCGGAACGGTTTCCTGGATACGCTCCACCACCAGCGCCGCGCCCTTGAAGGAGCCGAAAGTCAGGACCTCCCGCCAGCGCGAAAGGCCTGGGCGAAGAAACGTCCGCGCCGGCACGGGCGAGAGCGCGACGGAGAGACCAGCGAGCATCATCGCCCCCGCCAGGAGGCCCCAGGCAAAGCTGATCGCACCGAAGCCGAGGGCCGCAAGGAGAATGGTCGTCAGTCCGTTGACGAGAGAGACAGCAGTGCGGATCACCGCAAGTGCGCCAAAGCTCATATTCCGGCGCAGGATGGCGATGACCGGCTGGGCAACGGCCTCTGCAAAGCCCGCGACGGCAGCGAGCAGCAGAAAGAAGGAGAGATCGGGCGTACCATAGAAACCGGCGACAAGTCCGGAGGCAAGACCGAGACCGAGGGCGACGGTGGCGCTGCAGAGCACCTGGAGCGTCAGAGATGTGCCCACAGCCTCGCGGTCGATGGCATGGCGCTGGATGAGGAATTCCGCCGTCACGAATTCACGCGTCGAGAAGGCGACCACGGCGATGGCCAGCCCCGTGACCGCCTCGCCGATCTCGCCGGGCGTGAGCAGCCGCGCCACAGTCGCAAGGACCGCGAAATTGACGAGCAGGGCGAGGTATTGCTCCAGCGATGCCATAATGTATGCGCGGCGAACCATACGGATCACGCTTTCCGGCGCCGGCGGGCGGGCGGCGCTACGTTTTCACAACGGCATCCCGTGCCGGTTCATTCCACAATCACGGGCGGCATGAGCGCACGCCCGGCACGCGCAGCTGTCCGTTGAGCCTGGCGCGGTCGACCGTCAGGCCAATCGCTCCTTCAATACGCCCGACAGGAGAAGCTCTCCCTGCCGGGAAAGCTCGCCGCGGATGGCGGCGTTGTGCTGTTCGATTTCCTTGCGGGCGCCGTCGAGGTCGGTGAGTGCGGTGCGTACCTGCCCGATCAGGATCTCGACGTCGAAATCCTCGATATGCTGGCAGAAGGCCGAACGGCCGAACGCCGCCATCAGCTCATCGTTCTTCTGCGCATATCCGAGCGAGAAGGCCGGCCGGCCCGTCTTCAGGGCGCAGAGCAAGTTGTGGTAGCGGGAAACGATGGCGATATCGACCTTCTTTAGTTCCTCCATCACTTGATCCAGCGAGGCCGTGCGTGCCACCGAGACAAAGGCGTGGCTCGCTCCAGAAGGGCGCGGTGCAAGCCGCTGGAAGATATCGTCCAGCGCGGTTTCGTCCGCCCTGTCCCCCATGAAAAGATGTACCCGCCGGCCATCGTCGAGAAGCCGGCCGATGACCGCCGAGAGCTTCGCGATATAGGTACGGTAGATTGCTTCCCCGTCGGCCTGCCCGCGTTTCCAGCCACGATAGTGCATGACCCCGACGCCGACGGCGGCATGGGCCGGCCGGCGATCCACGACGGGATCATGGGTCGGGGCACGCAATCCGAAGGCAAGGTCGGGAAAGCGAAGATCGCGAGACACGTCCACGCCGAGATCCCTGACATAATGGAGCGAGAAATCATCGCGGTAGGAGCGGTATTCCGCCATCTGCACGGCCGCCTTCAGGAACCGGCGGCTGAGCGCGTTGTGGATCGGCCCTGCGCCGATGCTCACGAAGGCGATGCGGATGCCGCGCAGGCGGGCGGCGAAACACCACCAGAAAAGGATGAAAGGCCAGCCGAACGGCGTCTCCTGGAAATCGTCAAGAATGCCCGTGCCGGGGATGACGAGGACCTCGGCCCCGGCAAGCGCCTGGAAAATGGCAACCATGCTTCCGAGCCGGGAAGGCACGCGCCAGAGCCTGGCGCCGGGCGATCGCGTAACCCGGTCCGCCGACGGCTTCTGCCCCCGGATGCTGACGACGTCGAGCGCAAAATCGTCGTGAACCTTTGCCGGATTGGAGCAGATACACAGCAGCTTCGCCTCAGGGCATGCCTGGCGCAGGAAACGCACCATGGCTTCCAGCGAGCCGTCATTGCCGGAGTTTCCGGAGCCGAACTGTCCCAGCAGGCCGATTTTCATCCGTAGGTCCCATCCGGAGCGCGATAGCGGCAGGATTATCGCGCCCGGGCAGAGGGCAGAAAACGCCCTCCTTCGTACCGCAGCCTCATCCGGAAGAGGTAGATCGGCGGGGCGTTGTCGCGAAGGAGGGTTGTGGCGGTTCGAACGGGCGGATTCCAATGTCTCCGCCGTGCGACGACAAAGAATGCAGGGGGTTGGCCATGAAGCTCGCCTATTTCGTTCTCCCGCATCTCGGCGGTACCTACACCGTTTTCACGCAGCTTCGCAGGGGGCTCGCGCCGTACGACATCGAACTCCGCTGGCTCGGGCTTTGCCACAAGACAGGCAACATCGATCCAGCACTTGCAGATGCCGCGGATCTGGGCGCCGGGATCGACACCGAGGCTTTCTCGGATGACCGGGAAACAGCCCGCCGTCTTACCGACGCCATTCTGGCAGAGGGGTTCGATGGGGTCGTTGTCAATGTCCTCAGCGATCGCCTCCAGACGAACATCGTGCGTTACCTGCCGCCCGAAATCCTGCGCTTCATGGTCGTGCATAACATCACGCCCGGCACCTATGCCGCGGCCGGCGCCATCGCACCGCATGTGCACGCAACCATCTGCGTGTGCCGCCGTGCCCGGGATGATCTCGTCGAGCGCCATGGTTTTCCCGCCGGCCGCACCTTTGTCATTCCGAACGCCGTTTCGCTGAGCGATTTTCCGTTGCAGGACCGCGCATCACGGTTCGAGGGAGAAGGCCTTCGCCTCCTGTTCCTCGGTCGGATCGAGGATGCCTCGAAGGGGGTGCTGTGGCTGCCGGAGATTTTCGCGCGATCCCCCGGCACTGCGCGGCTGACGATCGCAGGCGATGGTCCGGACCTCCCCCGCCTCCGATCGGCCCTGCCCGCCTCGCCGCGAGTCGAGTTTCTGGGGTCGGTCGGCCTCCAGGCCGTGCCGGCGCTGATGGCACGCCATGACATCCTTCTCATGCCGTCACGCTATGAGGGGCTACCCATGACCCTGCTGGAGGCCATGGCAGCGGGCTGCGTGCCGATCGCCTCCGCCCTTCGCGGCGTCACGGACATGGTCGTCGACGACGGTCACGACGGTCTTCTGTTTCCCATCGGTGACCGGAGGAAGGCCGCCGACCTCGTCTACGCCCTCGATGGCGATCGCCTGCGCCTTGCGCAATTGTCCGCCGGCGCCCGGCGCAAGGTGGCGCGAAGCTTCACCGTGGAGCGCATGGCGATGCGGTATGCCGAGGCACTGCGCAAGACTGCATCGAATCCTCCGCCGATCGCCCCATCCCTCCCCATCGAGAACTGGTCGTTGCCGCCCGGCCTGCGCCCGGGCTTACGGACCTACCTTCCCGCTCCGGTGAAAAACTGGCTGCGCCTCGTCCGTGAGCGACTGTGACCAATATCCTCCTCGAAAGGATCCGCCATGCATCTCCCCCGTCTTGCCCTCGGCGCCTGCCTGCTTGCCGGCCTCCTGCTTCCGGCCAGTACAGTCGAAGCGGAGAATGTGCGGTTTCCACTGCGCCTCGCGCCGAACGGCCTCCATCTCGAAGGCCAGACGGGAAAACCGTTTCTCATCACGGGAGATTCGGCCTGGTCGATGATCGCGGACCTCTCGCCGGAAGAGGCGCAATCCTACATCGCCGACCGGAAGGCGCGCGGCTTCAACACCCTGCTGGTCTCGCTCATAGAGCACGAATTCGCCCGGAACGCGCCCAACAACATCGAGGGCGTCGCACCCTTTCTCGAACCGGGCAACTTCACCAGGCCGAATGACCGCTATTTCGCGGCGGCCGAACGTATGCTCGATATCGCGCTGAGCGCCGACATGCTCGTTCTTCTGGCACCCGCCTATCTTGGTGCCAATGGCGGCCCGCAGGGCTGGTATGGTGAAGTGGCAGCGGCCGGTCCAGCGGCGCTGCAAGCCTATGGCCGCTATGTCGGTGCGCGTTTTGCCCGTTATCCGAACATCATCTGGGTTCAGGGCGGTGACTATGATCCACCCGACAAACGCCTCGTGGAAGCCCTGGCCTCCGGCATCGAGACGGGCAATCCCCGTGCCCTCCAGACCGTGCACGGGGATCGCGACTCGACGACGAGCCTTTACTGGCAGGGTGCAGACTGGCTGAAGCTCGACACCGTCTACACCTATGGCGATGTGGCCGCGGCGGTTCTGGCACGCCATCGCTCCGGGCCGCGCCGACCGTTTTTCCTCATCGAATCCCGCTACGAAAATGAACATGGCGTCGGCGCGTCGGAAATCCGCAAGATCGCCTATGGCGCGCTGCTGTCGGGGGCAAGCGGTCAGATCTATGGCAACAATCCCGTCTGGCATTTTGGCGGACCCGGCCTCTATGACGCCCCGGCGGGCTGGCAGCAGGCGCTCGCGAGCGACGGCGCGCAAAGCATCGGCCATCTTGCCGCATTTTTCGAACGCCTCGACTGGTGGAAGCTGCAGCCTGCCGACCGGGGCTTCGCCCTCAAAGCCAAGGGATTGCCCACAGCGACCGCGATCTCGGCCCTTGCAGACGACGGATCGTTCGCCGTGGCCTATCTCTATGACGCGGTCTCCGTGGAGGTCGATGCGCCAGGGCTTACGGTCCCGGATCCGGTCGCCGAATGGTACGACCCGTCTACCGGCGCGATAAGCCGATCCGTCCCGCTGGACAAGGACACGGGTATCCACCGGCTGCAGGCGCCGTCCTCACAGAACGCCTCCGGCTCCAGCGACTGGCTTCTTCTCATAAGGAATGGTGCTTCACGCTGACAGGACCAACCCGCACTACTGGCCGGCGATACCCATTTCGATCTCGCTGTCGCTCCAGCCTTCGCGCCGATAGCGATGGAAGAGATCTGCAAGCGTTGCAACGCTTTTGTCTGTCTTTTCGACTGTCGTGTCCGCCGTGCCTTGCGTGGGGGCGGGTACGATCTTTCGTTCCTTCACCTTTTCCATGAGAGAACCCTTCCGGAGAGGACGGTTGGACCTGACAGTCGCGCAGGGCGTGAGGGAGACCCGGAGGACGAGGACAGGGGGCGCCTCGGGGTCTCCCCCACCGTGTCGGCAAGGATGGGGATCAGGGGCTGCCGGCACGGTTCCGCCCAGCCGATGCGTCTGGCAGGGGGCCAGATCACTGACCAGGCCCCATCGTAGAACTCTCGTGCATCGAGGCAACGTGACTGAAAGGTCCCGGCCCTAGCCAAATGGTTTACACGGGAGGATTCGCGATACCCGGGGAGACTCTGTCCGGAATAGAACCGTTCTGGAGCGTCTGGCGATGGAAAGCAGGGCGATTGCGGCAGGAGTCCCGGTTGTGCTCGCCGGTAGCCTGCCATTTCCGTAAAAAACCAAGACCCCTGTTTCCCATTGAAAGCGGCCACGCGTGCCCGCGCGGTCAAGCCCGCGTCAGCGGCGGCAGAGTGACAGCCGGCTTCCGTTGAAGAATGAATGCAATAGCGCGTGCGGCCGGTTTCGTCCGCTATAGACACCGGCCGCACAGGCTGTTTCACAGAGGTGCTCCCGGCGCAGCCTCCCGGTAGGCCACCATTGCCGTGACAACCACAGCGACGACGTTTGATGCGGCGCTGACTGCGATGGGAATAAAGTAACTCTGGCTAAAGTCGTAGATGAAGCCCGCCGCGCTCGGCCCAGCGAGCGTGCCTATGGCAACGCTGGTATAGAGAACGCCGATGATGCGGCCGGCTTGGCGCGCGCCAAACAGATCGGCAACGACAGCTGGCAGGATTGCGACCCAGCCGCCATAGAAGAGGCCGAAAATGAGCGCGAATAGGAGGAGCAGACCGAAAGAAGCAGCAACGGACCAGATCGCGAGAGAGGAAGCCATGCCGATATACATGGCGATCAGGAACACCTCCCTGCCCATCCGGTCCGCAATGCCGCCCAGGAAGAAGCGGCCGACCGTGCTGCCGATGCCGATGGCACCAAGCAGCCACACTGCAACCGCCGCCGAAACACCATGGTCGATCGCATAGGGCACCAGATGAACGAAGGGGACGAACACCCCAAACGCGCCAAAGAGAGATGCGAGATACAGCGCATGGAAGCGCCGCGTCCGGACGGCTTGTCCCACAGACATATCGTGGCCCGATTGCGGCGAACCGGCATTTCGGATGCTATCGGCACCATCGGGCGATAGTCCACGACGCGCCGGCTCGTCTTCCATCACGAACGCCGCCAGCACGCCGAGAACGATCGCAATGACACCCAGCGTCGTGTACGCGCTGCGCCAGCCGAAGCCCGAGATCAGCCACGTCGCAAAAGGCGGCAGCGCGAGGGTACCAATTCCGATGCCGCTGACCGCAAGGCCGGAGGCAAGACCACGGCGACTGACGAACCAGCGCTGCACGGCCCCAAGCGTTGGCACATAGGCGCTGCCGACGCCCACTCCAATGCCGATGCTGTAGGCTGCGTAGACCTGTAGAATGCTCTGCGCCCGCCCGGCCATGAGCAGGCCCAGTCCAACAAGCATCATTCCGATTGCGGAAAGAACCTTCACACCGTACCGATCTGCGAGCGGAGCGGAAACGACACCGAGCGCGAAATAGAGGAAGCCCGCCAACGAAAAGACCAGGGATACCGATCCCCGGGATGCTCCGAACTCCTCTTGAAGCGGCTGAAGAAATGAGCTGAACGTATAGGCGCTTCCGAAGCCGACGAAGGTTATGACAAAGGCTGCAGCGACGACGAACCAGCCGTAGAAGAGCACGAATGACTGTTTTGGGGAGATCACGAGAGCTCTCCGCCGGCTGCGCCGCGCAGAAGCCCGTGGAGAGGCCGATGCCTCGGCGCAATCTCAAACCGACCACGGATCGCGCCTTTGCGCATTTCGGGCCATGCGAAACCAGGCATACCGGGGAGGCATGCCGCCGCTTCGTCGAACATGCTCATCACGCTGCTCCTGCGACGTGACTTTCGGCCAGCCCGTCATCGAGATCCGGGCGACGGCGATGCCATTCCGTCCAGCCCTGAAACGCCGCGCCGAGCGCCAGAAGCGAGCTTTCATCGAATGCGGCGGCGATCAGCTGAAGGCCGATTGGCATGCCGTCCGCCGAGACCCCTCCGGGGAACGCAAGTGTCGGGTGCCCGCTCATGTTGAAAGGGCAAGTGTAGCGTTGCAGCTTGGCGATCAGCTCGGGTTGCTCGCCAAGTGTCGCGATCGTCTTCAGCGTGAGCGGTGCAAAAGGGTGGATGGGGGTCAGCACAGCATCGACCGAAGACAGCAGAGCTTCGACCTGCCCGCGGAAGGCGGCTCGGCGGAGCAGTATGCGTTGATAGTCCATCCCTGAAACGGCCATCCCGGCCTCGACGACGGATGACAAAATGGGGCCGTATTGTTCCTTGTGGAGCGCATAGGCCGCCTCATGGACGACAGCCGCCTCGACGGCACAATTCGGCGTCCAGTCAAGGACGATCTGGCGGACATCCGGAAAAGAGACGTCAACGATCTCGACTCCGAGATCCGAGAAGACCGCACACGCTTCGGCCAGCGCGACCTGTGTCCCGACATCGACGTCGTCACTATTCCAGTTTCGGTCGATGCCAATGCGCTTGCCGCGCACGTCTGCGAACGTGTCGGCCATATAGTCGACAACCGGGCGAGAGCTTGTCGTCGGGTTATCGACATCGTGTCCGGCAATTGCCTTGAAAAGGGCTGCTACACCCACGACACTTCGGGCAATTGGGCCGATGTGGTCCAGCGACGGCGCGAGGTCGAACGTCCCATGGCGGCTGACGCGGCCCCAGGTCGGCTTGAGGCCGCTGACGCCGTTGGCTGCACAGGGCCAGCGGATCGACCCGCCGGTATCGGAGGCAATCGCCGCGAAGCATAGGCCGGCTGCGGTGGCGGCTGCCGATCCACCGGAGGAGATGCCTGCCCAATACGCGCTGTTCCAGGGATTGCACACCGGCGGTATCGACGGATGGTAGTCGGAATACGCCCCCTCGGTGAGCTGGGTCTTGCCGATCAGCACTGCGCCTGCTTCCGTCAATTTCCGCACGACGGTCGCATCGTGTGTCGGAACAAAATCTCCATGGATCACAGTGCCTCCGGCAGTTGCCGCGCCCTCGGTCCAGCACAGGTCCTTTACTGCGATGGGAACGCCGTGGAGCGGCCCCCGGTGCACGCCCTCCCGGATCTCCCGATCGGCCGCTTCCGCCTGACGGAGCGCCCGGTCGTCCAGGACCCGGGCATATGTCCTCAATCTGCCGTCCAAGCGTTGAATGCGCGCCAGAAGCGCTTCCGTGACCTCCCTCGAGGTGATCACCCGCCGGGCGATGAGTTCCCCAACCTCCGTCAGATCACAGAATTCCACCTTGAAAGACATATGCCTAAGCCCTTTCTCCAATTGCGCGCCCGGAGGCGCACCATCTCTATGATTTAGAATTTATAGCACGTAGACCAGCTCGATTGCTGTATTGACATCCTATAAAAGCCAGATTTATGGTGCCTTTCGTATAAAGACAAACCAGAAGATTTAACGCATATAAGTTAGATAACCTAAGCTATGACGAACCGTTTACCGCCGCTGAATGCACTCAAAGCGTTCGAGGCTGCTGCTCGCCACCTCTCAATCAAGCACGCGGCGGAGGAACTGTGCGTGACGCCGGGAGCGGTCAGCCAGATGATCAAGGTTCTGGAAGAACACCTGCGGGTGAGGCTTTTTGAGCGGGTGACACGGGGAATCTATCTGACCGACGCGGGGCATGACTATTTGCCTTCGATACGCAATGCATTCCGCCAAATCGCAGACGCATCCGAGCGGATCGCAGCTCAGCGGGACTCCGGGCTGCTCACCGTCAGCGCCACGCCCTTCTTCGCGTCGGCCTGGCTCGTTCCGCGGTTGTCATCCTTTCGAGAGATCCAACCCGACATTGATCTCCAGATCATCACCAGCAACGCACTCGTCGACTTCTCTCGTTCGGAAGTGGATGTCGCGATCAGGCACGGGCTGGGCCGCTATCCCGGGCTTCGCAGCGATCGTGTCGTCACCGTTGAGGTGGTCGCGGTGGCGACGCCTGGCCTGGTCGAGCGGCTGGGGCTTCCTGGCCAACCATCGGACCTCGCGCACTGGCCGCAGGTCCACGATGCCGAACGGAAGGGCTGGAGCCTGTGGTTTGAAACGCACGGTGTGCCCGAGCGGATGGCAGCGCGCGGCCCGTCCTTCGATGACAGCGGGCTCCTGCTAAAGGCGATCCTTGCTGGCCAGGGTGCAGGACTTCTGCCGGCAGCTCTGGTTGAAGACGAACTGCGAGATGGCCGCTTGGTCCAATTGTCTCCTGCCGTGAATATGGAGGATTTTGCCTACTACCTCATCTGCCCCGACAACAAGCAACAACAACCGAAGATTTCGGCGTTCAGGGACTGGATCTTGAACGCATAATCAAAAGGGACCGGGGTTCTCTTATAGATCATCGACAGCACCACCACCGTCGACGTGATGGGATCATGCAGATAGCCGCACAGGGAGCGAGGGTCGCGGCACGCTTTGCGGGGTCGCCGCTGGGCACTGTATCACTGCCGCGAGATGCTCGAACAATCCGTTGCCAGTACGTGCCGCCGATACCGGGAGGCCTTGCCGCGCCGAAGGCCTGACCTCAGAGCAAATTCGTCTCCGAGACCGCCTCCACGCCGGCATGCAGCGTTTCCCGGTCGCCATGTTCGACACCATGCAGAATGTCGAGCAAGGGAAAGGTGAGCCGGTAGAAACGCATACGGTCACGGAATCCCTCTCTCATTTGAAAACGGTTCAGCATCGTATCGACAAAGGCATCGCCGAGCCCCGCAGCCAGGCTGGCATAGTCATAGGCCTCATCACCCAGATCGCACCCGGAGAAATCGACAACACCAGAGAGGCGGCCTTCATGGATGAGAATGTTCCCTGTCCCGAAATCCCCATGCAGGACAGAGCGCGGCAGTGCATCGCAAACGGCCAGAAAATCGTCGAACGCCCGACGCAAGCGGCTGACTGCCCTCGGGGCCAATAGGGGGAAGGCAAGCGCTTCGCACCGCGAACACAAGTCATCCCATTCCATCGAGGGCAATGCCTCTGCAAGATCAGGCAGAAGGGCGGCTGGAACCGCGTGCAGGGCACGCAGGAAACCGCCAAGATCCGCGGCCAGCCCACGCTGCTGTTCGGCGGTCAAAACCCGCAGGGTCGAAAGCGGTTCACCCTGAATTCGGGGATGGACTGAAAACACCCTCTGTCCGCTCCGACACACCCTCAGGGCCGGTATCGGCGCCGGAAGCAATGGCTTGAGCACCGCAAGCACGCGCGCCTCGCGCTCAAGTTCGTTTTCCGCTGTCGCATGGCGCGGTAGCCGAACGAGTTCACCCCCGACGTCGTAGACGAGATTGTTCTGCCCCGCCCCAAGCAGAGTGGCCGGCGTACCCGCCGGCATGCCGAGAGTTTCGGTGATCTGAGACAGAAACAGCGCGTCGAGGGCGTGATGCGCGGGCAGCCCGCCATCGGTCCGGTTGCCCAATGGATTTTCCCGGCTGGCGGGTTTTTCCACACAGGTCGGACGTGCGGTCTCTTTCTCGATCTCATCCATTGGAGGCTGTATGAGCGGAAATCGAAACGGATGCAAATCGGACGGTCGCATCGCTTCTGGCGCCGCCGATGATCGCACTGTCCCACCGATGGAGAGGCGTAGCTGGGCACCGCTGTTTACCGCGAAGCTGCGATGCCGCGGCAATCACAAAGCATGCAGTGGCAGCAATGGGCACCTACCGACGGTTGACGTGAAATGCCCCCTGAACGCCTCTTGCCCCTTTGTGCGATAGCTTCTATCCGGATGCACCCGGTGGGAAAAATCAAAAAAAGAATACCTGCCTGATGGAGGGATGTCGAAATCGGCCGGGTCGGCGGCGTCTTTGGCCTGTCGCAACACAAATGAGGAAAAATTTTATGCTTTTTCAAGTTACGGCGCTTTACGCGCTGCCGCTTGCCGCCCTGTATGTTGTCCTGTGGTTCCGTGTGACAACGACCCGTTCGAACCTCAAGGTTTCCATCGGCGATGCGGGCAACACCGGCCTGCACGAGAAGATCAGACAGCACGGTAACTTCGTCGAATGGGTGTCGATCGTGCTGATCCTGATGATTATCGCCGAAGGCAACAAGGCCGATGCGATCTGGTTGCATGTTTCGGGTGCGTTGCTTCTGATCGGGCGGCTGGTCCACCCCTTCGGGCTCACTGCAGCCAATCCAGCGCACCCTCTGCGCATCATCGGCAATACGGCCAGCCTGCTTGCCACGCTGAACACCATGGTCTGCCTTGTTTTCACGTCCTTCGGCCTCTGAGGAGAGTTCCATGCAGTACATGCTTCTGATCTATACATCGCCCGACGCCGAACCTGTTTACGGCACACCGGAATTCCAGGCCATGATGCAGGGGTTCTCCGACTTCAACGACCGAGCCAACGCCGATGGCGTTTTGCGCGGCGGGGAAGCGTTGCAGGGGATCGAAACGGCGACATCGCTGCGCCTGCGCGGCGACAAGGTCGAGACCATGGACGGTCCTTTCGCCGAGACCCGCGAGCATCTGGGCGGCTACTACATACTCGACGTCCCCGATCTGGACGCCGCGCTGCGCTACGCGGCACTGCTACCGGTCGCCGCCTGGGGCACGATCGAGGTCCGGCCGCTAATGTCCTACAACCCCGCCAATCTCTGATGGCAGGAGCCACCCCCCACGCCATGGCTGTCACGCGCGCCCTATCCGTGTTGATGCGTGAGGACCGGGGGCGGCTCATGGCAGCGCTTGTCGCGCGCCTCGGCGATTTTCAGCGCGCCGAGGATGCGCTGCAGGAGGCCGGGATTTCCGCGCTCCTCCATTGGGGGCGATCTGGTGTGCCGGAATCGCCGCGCGCCTGGCTGCTGAAGGTGGCCGGGCGCAAGGCTCTGGATCGCTTACGGGCAGAAGGGCGCAGCGCAAAGCGCGAAGCGGCGCTGGCGCAGCTCACCATCCTCGATACCGACGAGGTGACAGAGGATATTCCCGACGAAAGGCTGCGGCTGATTTTCACCTGCTGCCACCCGGCACTGGAAGAAAAAACGCGCGTGGCCCTGACATTGCGGACCGTGTGCGGGCTGACCACCGAGGAGATCGCGCGGGTGTTTCTGGATACGGCGCCGACCATGGGCCAGCGGCTCAGCCGCGCCAAGTCGAAGATCGCGATGGCGGGCATCCCCTTCGCAGTACCGGGGCCTGAGGATTGGGACGACCGCCTGCAAACGGTTCTGACCACGATCTATCTGATCTTCACTATCGGCTATACGACCGGCCCTGACGAGCCGCGCAACCTCTGCGCCGAGGCGATCTTTCTCTGCCGTCTGCTCCTGACCCTGCGTCCGGATCAGGCCGAGATCGAAGGTGCCCTTGCACTGATGTTGCTGACCGACGCCCGACGCGCCGCTAGGATCGGCACCGATGGCGCAAGCGTGCCGCCCGGCGAACAGGACCAGGCCTTGTGGAACAGGCAAAGCCTCGATGAAGGGCGGGCCCTTCTCCACACATCCCTGCTGCGCCGGCGCGCCGGCCCGTTTCAGATCAAGGCTGCGATCAGCGCCTGCCAGATGGCCGATCCGCGGCCGGATTGGCCACAGATCCTGCAGCTCTACACGGTTCTCATGACCATGGAGCCAACTGCGGTGGTGCGGCTGAACCACGCCGTGGCCCTGGCCGAGACCGGCCTTGTCGAAGCCGCTCAGGCGGAAATCGCGGCGCTGCGACCTGAGCTCGACGGCTTCCAGCCCTTCCATGCCGCAGCGACCCTTGTCTATGCGCGGGCCGGCGCCCGGGACGAGGCGCGCCGCAACGGGCTGGCCGCTATCGAAGGGGCAGAGCGAGAGGCAGACCGGCTGTTGCTGCGCAAATTGCTGGAAGGGCTAGAATTGGCGGACCGCCGTCCCAACCCTGCCATCTGAATGGAGCGCAACAATTAGCTGTTCGGTCAGCTTCCCCCTGCAATCATGCGTCCACACAAAGGCCCACCAGACTCATTCACGCCCGGGAACCGTACGCTGCAGAGACGTCCGCTGATCGAACTCCCCGAAATGGCGTCCGCGTTCCTTCATGCTGTCGGTGCGTGCCTCGACTGTCTTGCTGTGCCGCCGTGCGATCGAGTTGATCAACAGATTGAGGATAACCGTGAGGCTGGCCGACGAATCCCAGAACGTCTCCACATAGGTTTCGCCCTGCAACACCAACTCGGTATACTCGTAGGCCCAGTTGGAGAACTTGTCGGTGACGATGACAAGCGGCATGCCGGCATCGCGCGCCTTCTCGGCAAGCAGGACCCCTTTGCGGGCATAGGAATGCGTATCGACCAGAACCAGGCAATGGCTGTCCCCGGACATATCAAGAATTTCAGCGGAAACACCCGCGTGATCTTCGGCAAAGCGAACCTTCGGGCGGACATATTGCAACCGGCTGGCAAAATCGATGGCAAGACCACGGGAAGCCTGGAAGCCGACAACGCTGACGAACTGCGGATCCGCGATAGCCTCGACACAGTATCGCCAGCGAGGCAGCGTCGTCAGCTTGTAGGCTTCCGTGACGGCCTCCAATTCCCGCTGGAGGCTCTTCTCCAGCGTCTGCTCGTTGAGCGGATCAAGCTGCAGGCGCTTGAACACGTTGCCCATGCCCGCGGCTTCCGCCCCCGCCGCCGGCTTGAGCGCTTCCTTGAAGTCCTTGAGGTTCGCGTAACCCAGCTGCCGAATGAAGCGGATGACCGTCATCTCGCTGAGACCGAGCGCGGCGGCGAGCGAAGCCCCGGTCTCGTATGGCAGGCGGTCCCAGTTGTCGCGGAAATGCGAGGCAATCATGCGGCCGGAGCGTGACCACCCCGTGTCTTCGCTGGCAAGCCCACGTTCGAGAAAGGTGTTCAGGTCCATTTCCTGGCCACGCTTGCCGGAGGGCTTGTCACTGTCGGCCGCCATGCTCTTCTCCCGGTCGGTACTCCGGACACGCCCGCGCCGGCTCCGTTTTTCTCTACATACGTGGTACGGAATCGCGGAGCAACGCGGTATATTCGCTTTGCGGTTGATCGAGAACGCGGGCTGTCTCACCCATCTCCACCAAGCGCGCCGACCGGAAGACCGCGATGCGATCACAGAGTTTGCGAACGACATCAAGATCATGCGAGATGTAGATCACCGTGAGGTCGCGCTCCTGGCGCAGGCGGACGAGCAGGCGGATGATTTGCGCCTGGATCGTCACATCAAGTGCCGAGGTGATCTCATCGGCGACCAGAACCTCCGGCTGGAGAATCAAGGCCCGGGCGATGCCAACGCGCTGGCACTGGCCTCCGGAAAGCTGCTTTGGGCGGCGCTGAGCGAAATCTTCCGGCAATTCCACTTGCCGCATCATATCGAGCGCGCGGCGGCGCGCCTCCGCAGCATCGGCAAGGCCATGGCGACGCAGCGGCTCGGCAATGGTATCGATCACCGCCATGGCCGGGTTCAGGGAATCGAACGGGTTCTGGAAGACCATCTGCACACGGCGGCGATAAGCGGAAAGGGCCGCCCCTTTCAGACGATGAACATCCTGCCCGTCGAACAGCACCTGCCCCTGCGCCGGTGCGACCAGGCGCATCAACACCTTTGCCGCGGTGCTCTTGCCGGAGCCGCTTTCGCCCACGATACCGAAACACTCCCCACGACGAATGTCGAGCGAGACGTCCGAGAGCGCCTGGATCGTACCGCTGCGCCTGCGTATCACGCCGCCGGGACGATAGGTGACGCCTAGATCGCGGATGGAAAACAACGGCGCAGCGGTGGTCGCCGGTGGCGTGACCGGCGTCAGGTCAAGGCGGCTTGGCTGCGATGCAATGAGCAACCGGGTATAGTCGTGGCGAGGGGCCTGCAGGACGTCGCGCGTCAGCCCGGCCTCGACGACCTCGCCCTGCCGCATCACCACGACACGGTGGCATATGTCCGCCACCACCGCGAGATCGTGCGAAACCAGGATTACCGCCAGGCCGAGACGACGGTTCAGGTCGCGCAGCACATCAAGGATACGGGCCTGGACGGTGACGTCGAGTGCAGTCGTCGGCTCGTCGGCAAGCAGGATGCGCGGCGCACAGGCGATCGCTCCGCCAATCATCACCCGCTGCTTCATGCCGCCGGACAATTCATGCGGATAGGCCCGCAGACGCTTTTCCGGCTCGTTGATTTCCACGGCGCGCAGAATATCAAGGGCACGCGCCTCCACATTGCCGGCCGCGCCATGCAGGATGATGGGTTCGGCGACATGATGGCCAGCCGTCTTCAATGGATCGAGATGCGAGGCCGGGTTCTGGAAGATCATCGACATCTTCCGTCCCCGTAGCCCGCGCATCTCCTCGGCCGTGCTGGCAAGCAGATCCCGGCCTTCGAACAGGACACGGCCGGAAACCTTGGCATTTTGAGGCAGAAGCCCAAGCAGGGCCCGGCAGGTCAAGGACTTGCCGGAACCGCTTTCACCGACGATGCCGAGCACCTCGCCCGTCATCAGCGTGAAGCCCACATTGCGCACGACCGGCAACGCACCGAAGGAAACGCCGAGCGCCTCGACGGAAAGAAGCGGAGTGGATTCGTCGATCATGATTTCAACATCCTTCCAAGCCCATCGCTGACAAGAACGAAACCGAAGCCCATGAGGATCGCTGCAAGGCCGGGGAACAGGCAGATCCACCAGGCATCCACGACATAGGGCTGGCCTTCCGCGATCATCGCTCCCCATTCCGGCGTCGGCGGCTGCACGCCGAGGCCAAGGAAGCCGAGGCTGGCGCCGGCCAGAACGATCATCACGATATCCGTGGTGGCGTAGACAAGCACAACCGGCAGGGTCGAAGGCATGATGTGGCGCAGCAGGATCACCGGCGTCGAATAGCCGAGAACCCTGGCGGCCTGCACATAGTCCTTTTCCCGCAGGACCGCCGTCTGCGCACGCACAAGCCGCGCGTAGGATACCCAGCCGACCAGTGCCAGCGCGATGAAATAGTTCGTCAGCCCGGGCCCCATGATGCCGACGATGGCGATTACCAGCACGAAGAACGGAAAGGCGACCGTCACATCGATAAGGCGTGAGAGGACTGCATCCGTCCAGCCGCCGAAGTAACCGGCTGCCAGGCCGGCAAGTGCCCCGAGCACCAGCGGCGCGGCAACGCCGGCGACACCCATCCAAAGGTCGATGCGGGCCGCATAGATGGTGCGGCTCAGGACATCTCGGCCGAGATGATCCGTTCCGAAGGGATGCTGGGCGGACGGGGCGGCGAGCAAGGCCTCGAAATCGATCGCATTCGGGTCGAACGGAGAGACATGCGGCGCTGCAAGTGCAAGGACGAACAGCAAGAGCAGCACGAGAACACCGGCGATGAACTCGAGCGCACCCTTGCGCGCAAGGAAAGCGGCTGCCGTCATAGCTTGACCCTCGGATCGATCAGCGAGGACAGCACGTCGACCAGAAGCGTGATCGACACCGTCAGCAGCGCATAGACGATGGTAAGGCCCTGGATCACGGAGAAATCCCGGCCGAGCACGGAGGTAACCATCAATGTGCCGATGCCTGGAACGGCGTAGACGATCTCGACCACCACCGCTCCACCGATCAGATAGGCCAGCATGACACCCAGCAGATTGAGGGTCGGGATCAGCGAGTTCATCAACACGTGGCGCACAAAATTCACGCCCTCCGGCAAGCCCTTCGAGCGCCCGGCGATGACATAATCGGCTTCCATTTCCTGGATCAGGGTCGCCCGGAGGCTGCGCAGCAGCAGCGGCACGAGCCAGAGCGCTGTGCTCACCGCGGGAAGAAAGAGGTGGCGCAGATGCCCGACGAAGCCTTCGCCGTAACCGCTGACCGGAAACCAGCCCAGCTCCACGCCAAAGTAACGCGACATCATCAGCGCCAGCCAGAAAACCGGGAAGGTCATGCCTGCAACAGCGCCGAAGCGAACGACCTGGTCGATCCAGCGGCCATGGTTGCGGGCGGCCAGAACAGCAAGCATGAGCGTCAGCGGAATGCTGATCGCCATCACATAGCCGACCAGGAACAGGGTAGGCGGCAGGAACTGCCAGATGAGGCCGATTACCGGCTTCTGGAAACGAAGAGAATAACCGAGGTCTCCCATCAGCAGATTGCCGAGATAGGTGAAATACTGCTCGGCCAAGCCGTCGTTCAGGCCAAGCTGGTCACGGAGTTGCGCCACGGCCTCCTCGCTCGCCCGGTCGCCGAGCAGCAGCCGCGCCGGATCTCCCGGCGACAGATGCACGAGGAGGAAGCTGACAAGGCTGATGCCGATCATTACCGGGATGATCGAAACCAGCCGTTTCACGAGAACGGCAAGGAAGGCCATTGGGGGTCTCCATCGGGACGTCGCCACACGATCGGCGCAGCCGGCGCGGTCCGCGCCGGCTGCCGGACCAGATCATTTCGCCAGAACGGCATCCTCGAGCGACCATTGCAGGGATGGGCTCAGCCGCAAGCCATCAACCGCCTTGGCATAAGCATTGGCATAGGGCGGATAGTAGAGCGGGATCTGTGCGACCTCCTCGGTCGAGATCTTCTGGATCTCGTGATAGAGCGCGCCGCGCCACGTCGGATCGAGCTCGCGAACCGCCTCTTCCGTCAGCGCATTTACCTTCGGATTGTCGTAGTGCGTGTGGAAGCTATGTGTGCCGCACGTTCCGCAGACGGCCCATCGCACCGCAAGATCCGGATCCGAGGTTTCATTGTACCACCAGCTCGGCGCGAGATCGTAGTCGCCGGCCGGTATGCGTTCCCACCAGACTCCGCGATCGACCTTCTCGATCTTCGTCTTGAGGCCGATTGCTGCCCATTGCGCCTGCAGGAGGGTCGCCAGCTTTTCCGCATCCGCATTGGCGGAGATCAGCATGGTCAGCTCCTTGCCGTCATAACCTCCTTCGGACAACAGCGTCTGCGCCAGCGCCGGATCGTAGGCGATGCCGGGCAGATCCTTCGCGTGATAATCGAGCGCAGCCGGCAGGGTCGTGTTGGCCGGCATGCCGTTGCCGGCCGTCATTGCCTTGGCGATGGCCGGGACATTGAGCGCATGGGCCGCCGCCTGGCGAACCTTGATGTTGTCGAATGGTGGGCGACGCTCGTTGAGCAACGTCATATAGATGACAGTCGAGGGCTCCAGCGCCATCAGCAGACTATCCCGCGCCTCGACGGCTTCGAGCTGCGCCCACGGAACGTCACGCATCGCATCGAGCTCTCCGGACATCAGCATGGACACGCGGGTGTTGGAGTTTTCCACCTCGATCAGTTCGGCGCCATCGTTCTTCGGATACCCTTCGCGCCAGTAGTTCGGATTGGGTTCCAGCACCAGCCGGTCGTTTGGCCGCCACTCGCGGACCTGGTAGGGCCCTGATGTCACCGGCTTTTCGCTGAAGGCCATCTCCCCCCGCGCTTCCACGTCGGCCTTTGAAACGATGCCCGCATTGAACACTTCGAGATTGTCGAGGATCGGCGCAAAGCGATGCTTCAACCGCACTTTGACTGTAGCATCGCCCTGAACACGCACGCTTTCGACGGCGGCGAGCGTCGCGGCATAGACCGATTTTTCATCCTTTAAGGCGCGGGTCAGGCTGAAGGCGACATCTTCGGCGGTGATCAGTCTGCCGTCGGAGAATTTTGCCGCGCGTAGCGTGAAGACGAGCTCCAGTCCGTCCTCGGAAATCGTCCACGCGCTGGCCAGGCCCGGCTGCACCTTGCCGGCCTCATCCTTGCGCAGCAGGCGTGCATAGAGCTGACCGAAGGCCTCGATGTTTCCTGCCGCCGTCGAACGGATTGGATCGAGCGTGGTCGTCCGATAGGGCGACCCGATGCGGATAAGGCTTTCGGCCGAAACCGGCTGGGACAGCAGCGCGCCGGCAAAGGCGCAAGCCAGGAAGATGGATCTTCGTTTCATGTGACTTTCCCCTTTTTTGAGCGGCCCTCCCGGCCGAGCAAATTAATTCTGGTATATTTACAACTATTGTGTCAATCGATGTTATAAAAATATATCAACGAAGGAGATGGCTATGGGAACACAAGGGGTGAAACTGCGCGGCCGCGCACTGGGGCTTCAATTTCCGGGGCGAACCGGCCCGTGGAACGCGATCACGGACGTCCCGGGCGTCGCCGTCGGCTATACGACACTGATTAGCGGCGACGGACCGCTCACCGTCGGCGAGGGCCCGGTGCGCACGGGCGTCACCGCCATTCTCCCTCGGGGCCAGACCAGAGAAATGCGACCGGTCTGGGCAGGCCTTCATGCGCTGAACGGCAACGGTGAGATGACGGGAAGCCACTGGATACGCCACGCGGGCCACTTTTGCGGCCCGATCTGCCTGACCAACACCCACAGCGTCGGCGCCGTACACGCAGCCGCGACCAAATGGATGATCCGCCAGCACGCCGATGACTTCCTTTCCGATCACGTATGGGCCATGCCCGTGGTGGCCGAGACCTATGACGGGGTATTGAACGACATCAACGGCCAGCACGTGCGTGAGGAGCATGTGTTCCAGGCACTCGACGCCGCAGCCTCGACGCCGCTCGCCGAAGGCAATGTCGGCGGCGGGACGGGCATGATCGCCTATGAATTCAAAGGGGGCACCGGCACGGCTTCGCAGACGGTGCGGCTCGGCGACACGAACTATACCGTTGGCGTCCTCGTCCAGGCGAACTACGGTCTGCGTGACTGGTTGACGGTGCTCGGCGTTCCGGTCGGGCGCCACCTTCAGGACGACCGGATGTACGATAGCGAACAGGGGTCCATCATCGTCGTCATCGCAACGGATATTCCGCTCCTGCCCAATCAGCTGGAACGGCTCGCCCAACGCGGCGGCATCGGGATCTCCCGCAGCGGCAGTCCGGGCGGCAATGGATCCGGCGACATCTTCCTCGCCTTCAGCACCGCCAACAGCTTCACCCGCAGGGAACTTGCCTCTGCCCTGCGCCCGATGACCTCGATCCCGGATGATTGGCTCGATCCCGTCTATCTCGCCACGGTCAATGCCGTGGACGAAGCCGTGATCAACGCCATGCTGGCGGCGAAGGACATGAGCTGCGTGAAAGCGCGCAAAAACCCCGTATGCAAGGCGATCAACCCGCGCCGCCTCCTGGAGTGCATGGGAAAATAGGCGATTTTCTCTCGAACCCGAAGAGAGGCGACAACGAGATAGTACAGTCGGTTCACGCCATACTCTTGGCAGGGGTGCCGGACTAGCGTCATTGAAGCGGTAGGCGGCGCCCCTCGGGCAAATACCCGGCTGAAGCCGTCAGACCCGGCCAAGGTGCCAGGAAGCAGCCTTCTGGCGGCGCCGGCAAAGGCGCGCGTAGGAGCCCTCGACCGCAAGCAGCGCATCGTGCCTGCCGCGCTCGACGATGCGCCCATCCATGAGCACGAGAATCTCGTCTGCGGCCTGAATGGTTGACAGCTTGTGAGCAACGACAATCAGCGTCTTTCTGGCCGTCAGGCAGGCGAGTGCTTCCTGGATTGCACGCTCGTTGCTCGGATCTATCGCCGCTGTCGCTTCGTCGAGAAGAACGATCGGGGCATCTTTCAGGATTGCCCGGGCGATCGAAATCCGCTGTCGCTCGCCACCAGAGAGCGTCGCCCCGCCTTCACCGACACGCGTTCCGTACCCGCCCGGCAGCGCCATGATGAACTCGTGTGCCCGCGCAGCCTGTGCTGCGGCCACGACATCGGCCATGACCGCGCCGGGGCGGCCCAACGCAATATTGTCGAACAGCGTGCCGGCAAAGAGATAGACGTCCTGGAACACAACCGAAACAAGGCCGTTCAGCCGTTCTTCGGCAATGTCGCGAACGTCGACGCCGCCAATGCGGACCCTCCCCTGATCCACATCCCAGAACCGCGGCAGGAGGTTGAGCACCGTGCTCTTTCCCGCGCCGGACGGGCCAACGAGCGCTGTCATCGACCGCTCGGGAACCGTGAAGCCGACATCCCGCAACACCGAACGGTCCGGTCCGTATCCAAAGGAGACCGCCTCGAACGTGATGGCGAAACTATCAGGCTCCCGCGGCACTTGCGGTTGCGGCAGCGGAGCGGCCGTCATGATCCGATTGATGCGCGTGAGCGACGCATCGGCGATCCGCGCGAGTTCCATGACCGCTGCTAGCCCCAGGAGCGGCTGGTAGAGGGAGAAGACCAGCGCCAGGGAGGCGATCAACGTCGCAGTATCGATCGCGCCGTTCTCATGCCGCAAAGCCGCAGCCACCATGATAACCGGCACGCCCAGCATGATGACGATGGAGAACAAGGTCAGCGGCGTTGTGAGACGCACCACGAGCCGGATGGATATGTCGCGAAAATCCCTGAGGGCGGCTGCAAAACCTTCCTCGCCCCTTGCGATGCGGTTGAAGGCACGAATGACGGCAATACCCTGCGCATATTCGATCATCCGCGCGCTGGCCGCCGCCTGCAGATCCTGGCGCTGCAAACCCAGCTGCGACAGTTCGCGGCTGGCCCATAGAAACAACGGCACAGACACGAGGAGAAGAGTGAGCGCGGACAATCCGACCGCCCAATCCCTCAAGACGAGAAAGCCGAGAACCATGACCGGCAGTGCGAAAGCCTGTGCGATGCGCGGAAGCGCCTCCGAGAGAAAACCCTCCAGCATCTGCATGTCGGAGGTCAACGCCGTCACCGTATCGCCGCGGTGACGCGACAGGTGAAAGCCCATAGGCAGGCATCTCAGGCGTGCGAGGAGCGACAGACGAAGTCGTCCGGCAAGCGCATAGCTGGAAAGCCAGCTCCGGGAAGCCGCGAGGTAGCCGAACAGGAGCTGCCCGGCAAGCGACGCCGTCATGATGAGCGCAACCTGACCGATCCACCGCCAATCGAGGCTGCGCCCTTCCGCAATGCCCGAAACGACCCAAACAACAGCGCCGAATGCGACGCCGAGGCACAGGGACTGCGCGATACGGAACAGGATGCCAAGCAGGATTCCGCCACGAAGCGGCCCGGCCAGCTCCCACAGGCGGGCAAGGCTTGCGAGGTCCGACCGATCGACGCGAGGGTTGCGGGGCTGCATCATCGTATCCTCTGCGGCTGCAGGCCCGCCTGCCCGCGCGTATAGTCGTCCCAGAGACGGGAATAGAGGCCGCCGCCAGCGACCAGGTCCTCATGCCGCCCGCGCTCCACGATCCGCCCGGCATCGACCACGAGGATCTGGTCGGCACCGGCGATGGTGTGCAGGCGATGCGCGACAACGATCAGGGTACGCCCCGCGGAAAGCACGGAAAGTGCCTGCTGGATGGCCGCTTCGTTGTCAGGGTCAGCGAAGGCCGTCGCCTCATCGAGAACGATGATTGGCGCATCCTTGAGGATCGCCCGGGCAATCGCGATGCGCTGCCGTTCGCCGCCGGACAGTGCAACACCCCCTCCCCCGATGCAGGTGGCATAGCTCTCCGGCAACCCGCTTATGAAATCATGCGCCTGCGCCGATCGCGCCGCAGCCTCCACCTCCTCGTCGGTAGCGTCCGGCTTTCCGAAGCGGATGTTCGCAGCAATCGTGTCGGAGAAGAGGAATGTCGACTGAAAGACGAACGCGACCGTGTCCATCAGCTGGTCCAGACCGATATCGCGCACATCAACCCCGCCAATAGCGATGCCGCCGGACTGCACATCCCAGAAGCGTGGAATGAGGCTTGCAATTGTGCTTTTTCCAGCTCCCGAGGGCCCGACGATCGCCGTCACGGTTCCGGCGCGGGCCCGGAAACCGACATCGCGTAGCACAGGCTCTCCGCCATAGCCGAAACAGACCTTCTCGAAGCGGATATCGTGGGAAGCCAGCTCAAGCTTTTCCCTGTTGTCATGCTGCGGCTTCGCAGCCAGCAGCGCCGCAACCAGCGAGGAGCCCATACTGACATGGGCGAGGTTGTGGAACTGGTCGAACAGCTTGAGAAGCGGCTGGCTGTAGCTCGCGCCAAGAATGACGAAGAGCAGCAGCGTCGCAAGCGTGATCTCGCCGAGATGGAGCAGCACCAGTCCGAACGGCAGGATGAAGACGATATTGGTCAGGACCAGACTGGCAAAAGTTCCCCCGAGCGGCAGATAGTCACACGCCCATCGCGTCTCCAGCACCACATAGTCGCGCACGGCCGCACTCGCTTCGGCAAGGCTCTCGTCGCTGCGGTTGAACACCTTCACCACGGCCATGCCTGCGAGAAATTCGACGATCGCCGCGTTCATGCGCGAGGCCGCCGCCTGATAGGCCGGCGCGATACGCGCACTGCTGCGCATGGCGGCACCAAGCAGCCAGAAGGAGACCGGCGTGACGAAGATCGCGGCAAGCGCGAGCCGCCAGTCGAGCACGAGCAGCCAAACCGAAACCGCGAGCCACGCGGCGAGCGAGCTGACGCCCTCCGGCAGACCATGGGCGATGATGCCCTCCAGCTTCTCCGGCTCGTCGATCACGAGCTTCTTGGCATCACCACTCGGCCAGTCGGAGAAGTAGCCGAGCGGCAGGCGCGCCATGTGCCGGGCCATGGCGTGCCGCAACCGGTGGATGGTATCGAAGGCGACGACATGTGAAAGACCGAGCGCCAGCCCCATCATCAGGCTACCAGGCAGGATCGCGCCAAAAGCAAGAACGGCATTTTCGACAGCGAAGCGCCAGACGAGGCCACCTGCAACCGCCGCGTCGATGATGCGATAGACGGTCCAGACCGGGACCAGCTGCAGGAAAACGGAAAGCGTGGCCAGAGCGACGGCGCCCGACAATGCCTTGCGCGACCCATCCAAAAACGGAAGCGCAAGCCGCAGACTGGCAAAATAGTCGGGTACGGGCATCGCCTGCGCCGCCTCTTGGTCGGTGGATATGGACATGGCACATGTGGAGAACAGGCTTGCGGATATGCATTGGCCGCCCCGCCGGGGCGGCCAGCGCGCGGCAGCTCAGAAGCGAAGGGTGATTCCCGCTCCGAAGGTACGGCCCCGTGCATAGGAGACGCCGAAGACGGTCGAGGTGCCCGAAGGATCCATTCCGAAGCGGTCCTTGATGGTCATGTACTGCTTGCCGATGAGATTGTCCCCGAAGAGGTAGGCTTCCCCGCCACCCCAATCGACGCCGAGGCGGGCGGAGACGACATGCGCCGGCTCGAGCTCCCCGGTGTTGGACGCATCGGTATAGCGCTTGCCCGTGTAGTTGTAGGCAAGGCGTGCATTGAATATCGTCTCGGCAAGGGCGCCCTCGAAACCGAGTTCGCTGCCCTCCGCCTGGTATTGAACGGCAGCGCGCGCCGTCCAGCGCGGAACCGTCGGCAACCAATTGCCGCTCACGAGGCGATCCTGCGCCGCCGTCACCTCGGCGGGCACGTTGCGCACTTCGCTGAAGGTGTAGCCAAGCCCACCGGAAAGCGTCCAGTTGCCGGTGACGTCATAGTCGCCGTCCAGTTCGAAGCCGTAGCTGCGGGCATCGAGATTGAAGGTGCGGCCGGTGAACGTCATATAATCCCAGGTCTGCATCTGCTCCTTCGACATGTCGTTGAAGAAGAGAGCAGCGTTCAGCTTCAACCGGTTGTCGAGCCAGGCGGACTTGGCCCCGACCTCATAGCTCATGATCGAAGAGGAATCGTAGGGATTGCGCGGAACGCCGGCCCACATCAGCGAATTCTCGACGGCATAACCGCCGCTCTTGAACCCGCGCGAGACGCTGGCATAGGTGGTCAGCTCGTCGGACCATTCGTAGCTGAGCGCCGCGCGGCCTGTCGCAAAGCCGTAGCTTTGTTCGCCATCCTCGTGAAACTCCTTCACGGCGCCGGCGGTGCCATCGCTGAAGAACGAACCGTCGAACGTCTTCTTCTCATGGGTCGCGCGCGCGCCGACCGACAGGTTGAGCCGCTCCAGTACCGGATAGGTGATCTCGCCGAAGATGGCCTGGCCGGTCGTCGTCTGGTCATAGAAATATTCTCCCGTCGCCGACGGCCCGAAATACCACATTTCTACGGGGCGATGACGGCGCGCCCTGTCCTGGTAGAGAGACACGCCGGCGAGCCAGCCGATATCGGAGTCCGGCAACGACGAAAGGCGGAATTCCTGCGAAAGCCGGGTATCGCGCTTCGTCCAGCCGATGAAATTGGTATCAGGATCGAGGAAATCCTCCAGCGGAAGGCCGCTGAAATCATGGGCGATGAAGGCATCCGGGTAATTGTAGACGTTACGGTTCTTCAGCTTCGTGAAACTCGTCTGTGCAGTAAAGGTCATCGTCTCGAAATCGTGTTCGAGGCGGGAGTTGATGGTAGCCAGCTGCGTATCGTCGATCGTGTGGTTCTGTGCCGCAAGTTTTGCCTCGCCCGGGCGCAGGGCGATGTAGGTCGTCGGGGTCATGTCACTGTCCTCGCCCTGCAGGCTCAACAGCCAGCGTGTGTCTTCGGTCGGCGTGAACAGCAGCGATGCGCGGCCGACCCAGCTGTCTTCCGCGCCGAGATCGTCGCCGGCGATGTTGTCGATATAGCCGTCGATCGACGAACGGCGAAGGGCGATGCGTCCGGCCAGCACGTCGGGAATGAGCGAACCGTTCAGCATCGTCTCGGTGCGGTAGATGCCGTCATTGCCGAACTCGCCACGCACCGAACCGTGGAAATCGTGCGTCGGCTCCGCCGGGATCAGATTGATTGCGCCCCCCGAAGTGTTGCGCCCAAACAGCGTGTTCTGCGGCCCCTTCAGGATTTCGACGCGGTCGAGGTCGAGATAGGAGGAGGAGAAGGATCCGCCAAGCGGCAATGGAGCGCCGTCGATAAAGGTGAGAACGGAACTGTCATCCGGGCTGAGCGGTGTGAGGATGGGCGCGACGCCCCGCATGACGATGAAGCCATTGGAGCGATCGCCGAAGGTGCCGACACTGGCACCCGACACGTCGCGCATCACCGCCTGGCCGTCGAGCGCACGCTTTTCCTCGAGCGATTCTGCGGTTTCGACATCGATCGACGCCGGCACGTTGCGAATGTCCTCCTTGCGCTTGCGGGCGGTGACCGTGATGGTTTCGAGCACGGTCGCGCCGTCATCCGCCTCTTGGGCATGGGCGGCATTCTGTGCGGGCAAGGCGAGGCAACCGGCAAGCACGGTTGTGGCGAGAAGAAGCGGGCGGTGATGGGCTGTCATGTTCACGGAAGTGGCAACCTTTCTGTCGTTGAAGCGGAAAGCCCGTCGGGTCGGCCTCGTGCGGTGCGCAACGCGACACCGGCGGCGGCAAGGCACAGGGCCATGGAAAGCCAAAGGAAGCTCTCCAGCCCGAGCGCCGTGACGAGAGAACCCGAGATCGAAGCGGCAAGGATCGAGAGCGAAAGATCGACGGAAGCGAGTGCCGCCGCGCGGCTGGCGCAGCGCGGCCCGTCGCTGACGGCCAGCGAAAGCGCCTTGAACGGCGCGATGAAGGCATAGCCGAGCGAGAGGAAGATGAGGGTCAGCGTGATGGCGAAGGCGGGGCTGCGCAGCGTTTCGTGGGTCAGCGCCGCCAGGGCGAAGAACACCGCAGCGACGAGACCCATCACGCCGATGGCGCGCAGACCGCCGATCCTCAGCAGGAACCAGCCGCCGACAAGTGCAGAGCCGAGGCCCAGCACGTTGCTGCCGAAAGCACCGAAGAAACCGGCCTGGCTGGCCGATACGCCATAGTCCACCTGAAGGATCGGCAGATAGCCCGCAATCATGCCCAATCCCATCTTGGAGAGAAGCGATATGCAGAGCAGCCGCCGGACGGCCGGATTGCGCAGGAAGGCATCGGTCGAGCCGCCTTCGCCTGGTCCTGTTTCAGGAGTCGAGACGGCGCGCGACGGCCGGGCGGCCGGCAAGACCAGAATGGGAAGGGCCGCCACCGCCGTGGCGAGGGCGATCAGGACGACGACGGTGCTCCATGCCAGCCCGCCTGCCAGCATCGCGCCGAGACCAAGGACGACGCCGCCGACCGTAAAGCCCACCGTCTGCCATATGCTGGCATGGCGACGGTCGCCTCCCCCCAGCGTTGCGACGGTGTAACCGTCGAGGCCGGTCGTGCCGGTGGAGAGGATGACGAAGAGCACGGCGGCGATCGTCATGATGCTTGCAATCTGGCCAGCCGGTTCCACGAGACCGAAGGCCAGCACGGCAGGAACCGCCGTGGCAGCGCACGCGGCCAGGACGATCTTGAAGCGTCGCGCATCGCCACGGGCATAACGATCGATGGCCGGGGCCCACAACGCCCGCAGGGCATAGGGCAGATAGACCAGCGCCAGCAGGCTGATGATCGTCGCCGATTGACCGGCCTCGCGCAACTGCGCCGGCAGAAGATAGAACACATAGGACATGGGGATGGCCGTCGCCGTATAGAAGGCGGCGGCCCCCAGAAAGGCCCGGTACGTACCGGATCGCGCTTCGTCCTGCATCTGCACTTTCAGCACCCGTTGTTTGATTTACGGGTGCTTCCTTAGCAGCGAGGAGCTTTTGCGCGTCGGGACAAGACTATTGCGGATCAGGCAGATTTCGTCTGCTCGGTGCTGGGGGGATGGCCGAACTGCCGGCGATACGCGCTGGTGAAGTTCGCAGGCGTGGCAAACCCGCAGCGATAGGCGATGACGGAGAGCGGAAGCCGGCCGTCACGCACCAGCACTCGGGCGTGGTCAAGCAGGCTGTTGCGGACATAGGTGGTGATGGACAGCCCGAACGTCGCCTTGAAGGCCCGCCGCAGGGTGCTTTCGTTGGTCGCGAGGAGCGATGCGATTTCCGGGATCGAGGGCAGATCCGCGATGTTGGCGTCGAGATAGTCCCGCAAGGCATGGGCGCGCTCGCGCTGCCGGCGATCGGCCTGGCCCACCGCCGGCTCCGCGCCGAGCGCCCTGCCAAGCTCGACGACCGCAGCAAGGCCGAGACTCGTCATGTGCAACCCGGCAAGGTAGCCGTCCTGCGGCGCCTGGAACATCTGCTGCAGGACCGAGCGTAGCGCACCGGCCTTGGCCAGGTGCCGCGAAACGAGATCGTTGCTGTCAAGAAGCGCCATCATCTCGCAGGGTACATCCACCGCATCGAAGAAATTCGCGCCGATGTAGAGCGCGGCCATGGCAATGCAGGTGTTCTCCGGCTGGCTTTCCAGAAAGTCCAGTTCACGGGAGGAACCATAGACAAGGGTCTCGCCGCCCGATCTCAGGGCAAGGGAGTGGCCGTCTATCCGGCTCGTCCAACTGCCCTCGAAAGCATGACTGATGCAGATGCCCGGCGCGAACTGGCCCGTCGCCTCAAGCGGTGCGGTCGTGGTCAGTCGGCAATCGATATATTGCAAATACGGGGATAGTGCGCGCGTGCGATGCCGGCCTGTCGCAAAAACCAGCGGCTCGATATCCGCAGGCGAATAAAGCACGTCGGCAAGCGATATGTCGCCGGCTTCCATCATCGCGACGGTGTCTTCCCTGTAGGGTGACCAATGACCCATCCTGCCTCGACACCCTTCGTACTGTCTCTTTCGCCTGCCGTCTGGGTGCGCGCCTTGGAAAGACAAGCCCGCCGAACAACCGGCATTGGCAATATGCGGGCAGTTTGAAGCCTTCCCCGCTCTCTCTATAGGGGACCACCATAAATATGAGTATATAAATCATGTTTATGGTGGTCAAGGCACCAACCGTCTTGACGCCAAGAAGATGCATGGATAGCGTGCGCGCCGATGGTTCCCCGCCCGATAACTCGACGGGGATTAATAGGGAACACGGTGAGGCCCCGTCAGGGACCAAGGCCGTGGCTGCCCCCGCAACTGTAAGCGGATTGCCGTCTATCCTTGTGGCGCGAGAGCGCCATGCCACTGCGGGCCACCATCCGCGGGAAGGCAGATGGGCGACAGATATCCGTGAGCCAGGAGACCTGCCATCAAGCATAGTTTTCCGTGGCCGGGGATGGTCAGCAGGATGACGGTTCACCGATGGCTTGTCATATCATCCGGTCGCCTCATTTTCTGCCTGCCCCGTTTGCTAGCGAGGTGGGTGGGTGCAATCAGCAACAGGTATTTCGGAGAACCGGCGCCGCGGTCGTGCGATCGTGGTTCTGGCCAAGGCGGCTTTCGCTGCAGCTCCGCACCAGGAGATGGCAAGAATTGCCGACATCGTGGCCGCCTTTGCAGGCGTCGGTCGCGTTGTTTCCGCGTTTTCGGAACAGGGTCGCCCGTCGCTCCGTGACGCACTTCATGATCTGCTGGACGGGCAATACGATGCCATCACGATCTTGCCGCTCGTGTTGCCGATGGAACCGAGCTTCCACATCTGGCTGACAAAATCACTCAAGCGCTGGCAGCATGAATCCAACCGGCCATGGCCGCCGGTGGCGATAGCGCGGGACGTTGCGCGCAGCACCCTGATGCCTGCCGTCCTCTCGGAACTGTTGGCCGAGGGGCCGGACGCACCTGTTCCCGTTCCGCCCGAGGCCGTGACCGAAGGTTCGCTCGTGCCGGCGCAGAAGCGACGCGTGCTGGTCTGCGAAGGCGGCCCGTGCAACTCGGCAGGCGCGGATGTGCTCTGGGGGCATCTGCGTAACGAACAGGAACGGCTGAAGCTGCGCGTGACGGGCGAAGGCACGATGTCCGCCAAGTCCACTTGCCTTGGTCCTTGCAATCTTGCGCCCGTCGTCCAGGTCTGGCCTGAAGGCACCTACTATGGCGGCGTCAACGAGGCCGCCCTCGACCATATCATTTCCGAGCACCTTCTCGAAGGCCGTGTTGCCAGCGAACACGCCTATGAACCAAACGGACGCAAGCAGCGCCTCCGCGCCGGCTGTCCTCAATCCAACCCGATGGGAGAATAAGATGGGATACGTTCCGCGTGCTGCGATAGCAGCGCTCGTGGTTGCCTGCACTGGACTGATGAGTGCGGCTTTTGCCGCGGATATGGCGCCGGCGGACGAGCAGGTGTTGCGCCTTGTCACCGCCAACATGCCGCGCTCACTCGATCCCATCAATATCGATGCACAACGGATCATCAACAACGGCTTCGCCGAACCCCTGGTTCACGCCAGCCTCGACGGTGCATCGCTCATCCCCGCGCTTGCCAAGAGCTGGGCGATGGTCGAGCCTACGATTTGGCGCATCGAGCTTCAGCCAAATGCCAAATTCTGGAGTGGCGCAGCAGTCGATGCGGCGGCCGTTCAGGCGTCTTTCGAGCGTCACCAGGCAAAAAACACCCGCGCCGGTTCGCTTCTCAAGGGAGCAACCTTCAAGGCAGTCGGGCCAACAACGCTTGAGATCCGCACACAGGCGGCGGATCCCGCCTTCCTGTTCAAGACCGTCACAATCGGCATCCACAACGCTGCCAAGGCTGATGAACTCGGCGACAAGTATGCGATGGAAGCCGACCTTTCGGGCTACTTCAAGCCGACCCAATTCGTGCCCGGCGAATTGGTCGTCGCTCAGCCTTTCGACGGATACTGGGGTGAGAAGCCGAGGCTGAAGCGCCTTGAGGCACGCTTTGTCGTCGATCCCCAGACCCGGTATCTCGCCCTGCAATCCGGCGAAGCGGATATGGACGCCAACGTCCAGTTCGAGCAGCGCCGGTCCTACATCCGAAGCAAGAAGTTTCAGTTTCCGGCCGTCAATCAGACCAACTGGAACATCTGGATGAACTACCGCAACCCGTTGCTGCAGGATGCGAAGCTCCGCGAAGCCTTGAGCCTCGGTGTAGACCGGAAGGAAATCGTGGACGGGGTCATGGCTCCCTTCGCCACCTATTCCACCGGGCATTTTCCGGCCGGCCTGCCCTATGCCATCAAGACACAGCAAGCATCCGATGTCGAAAAGGCGAACGCTCTTCTCGACCAGCTTGGCTGGAAGCCGGGCGCTGACGGTATCCGCGTGAAGGACGGAAAGCGTCTGGAATTTTCTGTTCTGACCTATGGTTGGTGGCAAACTGTCGCTATCGCCTTGGAGGCGCAATGGCGCAAGATCGGCGTGGCGACCAAGCTGCAAGTGGTCGAGCCCACGGCTTCGAACCAGATCATGCTCGACGGAGCCTTCGATATTGCCACCTATTGTTCATGTGGCGCTGCGACCGGCGACCTTCATGGGCAGCTTGCGAGCTTTTACCGTTCGGACGCCGTTCAGAACTGGCAGAAATATGCAAATCCGCAGGTCGACGCGCTCATCGACCAGTTGCGAACCGAACTCGAGCCGGAAAAACGCTTCGAACTCTCTCGCCAGATCCAGGACAGGGTCATGCAGGACCATGCATTGCTTTACGTAGCAAACTCCGAGCTGATTGCTATTGCGCAGGGTGTAAAAGTCGGAGGGATAGACCCTGAACGCCCGCGCGATATCACACCTTCGATGTTCATCAAGGCTGAGTAGGGTTCGTGCTGGCTTATGCCGTAAAGCGGGCATTTGCCGGCCTCTCGGTTCTGCTCGGGATTACCGTCATCATCTTCTTGATGCTGCGCTTCATCCCGGGCGACCCCGCGACGGCCGTGCTGCTCACCATGGTCGAGCCCGGTCTCGATTCCGCACAAATCACACAGGGCGACATTCAGCAGATGCGGGAGCAGATGGGGCTGAACGACCCGTTGCCTGAACAATATGTCAAATGGCTCGGCCGTGTCGTATCGGGCAATCTTGGCACTTCCCTGCGCAGCCGCCAGCCGATCGTCGACGAACTCTCCGTTCGCCTTCCGGCAACGTTGGCCCTTGCTGGAACGTCGCTGCTCGTGATGTTCGTAATCGCTCTTCCAAGCGGCATCCTCGGCGGTCTTTATGCCGGCAGGCCGGTGGATCACGTCACCCGGTTTCTCAGCCTGATCGGCGAGTCGATGCCGAGCTTTTTTCTCGGCGTCCTGCTCATATACCTGTTTACAATCGAGCTGGGCTGGCTACCGGCACTGGGCTGGCAAAGGCCGGAAAGCATCATTCTGCCGGCCCTGACGCTCGGAACCGGCATTGCTGCTGCAACCTCACGACTGTTACGGGCAAGCCTTCTCGATACCCTGTCGCAGCCATACATGCTGATGGCCGAGGCGAAGGGTATGCCGCGCCGCATACTCCTGTTTCGCCACGCTTTGCGGCCGGCGCTGATCCCGGTCCTCACCTCCGCGTCCCTGGTTGCGGGCGGATTGCTTGGCGGTGCGGCCGTGGTCGAGACTGTTTTCGCCTGGCCCGGGATCGGGCGCTACGTCATCGAGGCGATCAGCGGCCGCGACTACCCCGTCGTCCAGGGGTTTACTCTCATCATGGCCGCCATGTTCGTCATCATCAATTTCACGGTCGACATGCTCTATCGCTTCCTCGACCCTCGCGTGCGAGTGGAGGAGGGAAACCATGGCTGATCGCGTTCTTCGCCGCTTTGTAGTCAACCTGAAGCGGGATCCTCTTGGCCTGTTGCTTTTGCTCGTCATGGTCGGGATTGTCGCGATGGTGCTGGCCGCTCCTCTGTTGAGCAAGGCAAGTCCGATCGATACGAACTTCCGCGATGTGCTGCTGCCGCCAAGCGCCACCCACCTGCTGGGTACGGACGATTTCGGGCGGGATGTTTTCGCCCGCCTGCTCTACGGCGGCCGGACGTCGCTCATGGTCGGTGCGATCGCCGTCGTCATTGTCATGACGATTGGCGTCTCGGTGGGCATCACAGCCGGCTACTTCGGCGGCGTGGTCGATCTCGTACTGACCAAACTCATCGACGTGCTGCTGGCCTTTCCGCGCCTGGTTCTCGCCATCGCCGTCGCAGCCTTGATGGGGGGCGGGATCGTGCCTCTGGTCATTGCCGTCTCGGCGGTGGCTTGGCCTGCCTACGCGCGGATCATCCGTGGATTCACGCTGCAGATATCCCGGGAAGGTTATGTCGCCGCTGCTCGCTGCATGGGTACACCCACCTGGAAGATCCTGTTTCGGCATATCGCTATCAACCTGGTCGGTCCAATCCTCGTCCTCGGCATGCTCGATATCGGAAACATGATCCTTGCCGTTTCCGCTCTCTCCTTTCTCGGCCTTGGCGTGCCCCCTCCCGCTCCGGAATGGGGCGCGATGCTCAATGACGGTAGGGCGAGCATGGAGATCGCACCCTGGCTGGTTCTGGCTCCGGGGATAGCGATCTTCCTCGTGGTGCTCTCGGTCAACTACTTTGGCGACGTCGTGCGGGATAGTGTCGAAAGCCGCACCGTTCATGGCCCGCGTAGCTGGATCGTATGGCCGACATTTCGATCCCGGCCTAGGGAACCTTTCCCTGCTCAACCGGATCATGCTCTGCCTATACCGGTACTCAGCCTAGCCAATGTACGGGTGGAGGTGGCCGACCGACGCTCGCCATTTTTCGGCCGCTGCATTCTGGATAACGTCAGCCTTCACGTAGAGCCCGGCGAGTGCGTCGGCCTCATCGGCGAAAGCGGCTCCGGCAAAAGTACGCTCGCGACGCTGGCCCTTGGCTTGACCCGCCCGCCGCTGGCTCTGACAGATGGCGATGTAACCCTACTCGGAAAAGACACCGCCGGCTGGTCGTGGGACGACTGGCAAAACGTGCGCGGGCGGACGGTGACGCTGGTCAATCAGGATCCGCTGTCTGCCCTCAATCCGGTCTTGCGCATCGGCGACCAGATTCGGGAGGTTGTGCAAGTCCACATGGCACCTTCACGTGTCGAACTTGAACGACGGCTGCGGGAAGTGCTCGATGAAGTCCATCTGCCACATCGCGTCATCGACCAATTTCCCCACGAACTGAGCGGCGGCATGCGCCAGCGCGTGGTGATCGCCATGGCGGTCGTCAACCGGCCACGCCTGCTCATAGCCGACGAACCGACCACGGCGCTCGATGTATCGACTCAGGTTCGCATCCTAGACCTTATGCGCGAACTCCAGTCTCTCTATGGTCTCGGACTGCTGTTCATCTCCCACGACCTGCGGGTCGTATCGCGGGTAGCCGACCGGGTCGTGATCATGCGCGAGGGGCAAGTGGTCGAAACGGGGCTCGCCAACAAGATTTTCACCCGGCCGAGCCACGCCTATACCCGGGAGCTACTGGCCGCCGTACCCGGCCGCCAACTGCAGCCACTTCGCGCCTATGGAACGTGACCCATGCTGACCATCGAACGCCTTTCCAAGAGCTATGGGAAACAGCAAATTCTCACCGAGGTATCCTTCAAGGTCGGCGCCGGCGAGATCGTTGGACTGGTCGGGCAATCCGGCTCCGGCAAGAGCACCATCGCAAAATGCATCCTGGGGCTGGAACGCCCCGATGCCGGTCAGATGAGCTGGCGCGGCCGCTCCCTTGCAGAACGCACCGTTCGCCGGACGGCATTGCGCGAAATCCAGGCTGTTTTCCAGGATCCGCGGTCCAGCCTCAATCCACGCTGGACCGTGCGCCAACTGCTCAGCGAACCCCTCGACAATTGGACGCCGAGTGAGGAAGGTTCAGCTCGCGGCGCACGCCTGACGGCCCTGCTCGATCGCGTGACGTTAAGCGGCAATCTACTGGATCGCTATCCTCACGAACTCAGCACCGGCCAATGCCAGCGGCTCTGCGTGGCACGCGCTCTGGCACCGGATCCCGCCTTGCTCGTCCTCGATGAGCCGCTGTCTGCGCTCGATGTTTCGGTACAGGCTCGGCTGATTGAACTGTTGATGGAACTCCATCGGTCCGCAGGCATCGGATATCTGCTGATCACCCATGATTTCGCGGTGGCTGGAGACCTATGCGAGAAAATTGTCGTCTTGAATGAAGGACGAGTGGTGGAAACGGGACATGCCGCAAGCATCCTTGTCCATCCGACGCACACCTACACCCAGGGCTTGCTCCGCGATGTTCTGCCACCGCCATACACGCAGCACGAACCGAAATAGTGGAAGCAAAAATTCGGCTGATGGAGAGAGGGCGCTGAAGAGTTTCAGCCAGATTTTCATTGTGGCGAAGCTATGCTTTAGAGCCCATCGGGTATCAATGGATCGAGAGCGACGGGACGTTGTGGTCGCGGTATCTGCCCCAACAGCCACATTGGCGGGGTAGACGATGACTGGGACACTTGGCAAGGATTTGCGGTTGCGTGCCCTGAAGACTACGGATGGCGGGGAGCCGGCCCACCAGGCAGTGGCACGTTTCCTGACGGGCGCCTGAAAGCCAGGTAGCGGATAGTATGCGCCTTCCAGCCTGCGGAAGGCGCAAGGGCACCTGCCTTGTCAGACATCCGGGATCATGTTGTAGCTTCGGATCATGCTGTTGTAGTCACCCTGCAGCTTGGAAAGCTGAGCCTCGATGGCCTGTTGGTCCGGATTGCCCGCAAGCAATCTCCGGAAATCCTTCAGGCCGACCAGAAAGGTGTTGAAGTCACTGGATAGCGCAAACCATTTGGGCGTGTTGCCGAGCTTCGTTCTGGTGTCAGGGTGTGCCTTGGCAAAGGCGTCGGCCTTGTCGAGAGCGGCCTGATAGGCCTGCTCGACCTTCTCTATCGACTGCGTATCCAGTTGACCTGTCGCGGCAAGATTGCTGATGCCGTCGATGGCACGCCGGGCGGAAAGGGAAACGTTGAGCGTGTGCCAGCCGAAATTCTCCGTTCCGAATGCCTGCTCTATAGCGACAAGTCGCTTCTCGCGCAGTGTATGGTTGCGCTCTGAAACGATCTCCCTGAGCTTGTCCTCCGCATCAAAAAGCATCGTGAAGAGCGGCATGATCTGCTCATTGAGCGCCCCGCCCTTCTTCATGTGGTCATCAATGTTGTCCTTGCGGCTGTAATAGAGATCAACCTCGTTCATGACGGGAATGAGCTGCTCCAGCGTATCGGCAAAAATCTTGCCCGGATCATCCAGCCCCGCATCGGCCGGGGTCATGGCGATGGCGCCCCTGAGAGCGGCAATACACTCACGCGATATGGAGTTGTTCTGTTCATACACCTGGATTTTGAAGCTGGCGGCAATTCTTGTCGCTCCGGGTGTTGCCGCAAGGTGCAGATATTCGTTCACATAGGTCTGGGCATGATCGCGCAACGGGCTGGCCACGTCGTTGAGGCAGCCGATGACAGGCTGCAGCTTGTCCTCCAACTGCGTGTCCTGCTCCTTCAATGCCACTTCACCATCGCCGAGCAAGGATGCGCTCGAGACCCCGACTTTCATCTCCTGCGGCAGCCATGCGTTGAACCCTCCCGTCGCGTAAGCTCCGACAAAAGCACCGAGCGCTCCCAGGATGACAATACTTGTGACTTTTTTCATTTCGAACCCTGTATGCAACAATCATCGGCACCACTACCGACGCATAAATGGCATGCCCTCTCGGGCAAGCCATTGTTGATGAGAACTACTGCCGGTGCCGGCAGGCACCTTGTTTGACTCCGTACCTTCCATAATTCTCGCAAAAGGCAAGCCCGTTTCCCGATCAAGTCCCCAGTTCCTGAGTATACTTTCCAAGGAACGCCTCGATCGTGTCGGTCTCGACGTCGAGCATCTTGGTTTCGATCAGCAAAGGGCTACCGAACATTCCCACCAATGCCCGAGCGGTTTCCTTGGCTCGGCCAGGCGGTATCCTTTCAAGAAACGCCTGGGCATCCTTGAGATGCAGCACATAGGTGGATTGGCTGTTCACGGTGTAGCCTTTGATCTCTTCCCATGGAGCACGAAAGCGTCCGGAAAAGCCGTCAACAGTGACACCATGTGCAGACAAGATCACCCTCGGTACTGGATTGCGCAGACTGGCGATCACAAACCGCAAAAGATAGAGTGTGAGCGCTAGACCTGCGAGCCCCAGGGGATAGAAGATCGCGGGAACCCGCAGTAGCCCAAAAACCGAGCTCGGATCGGGACCACTTATCAGAACGACAACCAGAGCAGTAAGCAGCGCGGCGACACCAAGACCTCCCAGCATGAGCTTTTGCTTTTTCTGGTAGAGTTTCAGTTCAGATTCCATTTATGTTCACGGCTTAACTGAGCTGTTTATCTGTTGCCATCTTCGCATGCAGCCAAAAAAACTGCCGAGCGGGGCGAAGAATTACTCGTCAAAGCCGCTTTGTTCCGCTGAAATCGTTTTGCAAGTGCCACTGTCCTTCTCGCCAACCATGCGCTTGTCGCGAATGACAACGCCCTTTGCGAGATCGATTTCCCATGCAACAGCCCCCTCATTCAGGCTGGCTTTTCCATCGGCAAACGTACCCTCCGCGGTTCTCTGGCTTCCAGAAGCCGGGACATAGACGCCGAATGTCCTGGCGGATTCGTCGAGAGCGAAATTGAACACCTGAGGTTCTCCCGTCGGGTCCGCAAACTCACAGGTCAGGTATGTCGGCGCGGCGAAGGCGCCGGAACCTGAAACAAGCATGATAACGCCGGCAAATACGCTTCTTGTCATTACTTTCAATTCTTGATCCTCAATCGTTTTGTTTCTGGCTTGTTTTGACTTACACTCTTGCGCCTCTCAAACCGGGCGTTCTGAAGCTCAAAATCTTCAGAACGCCCGGTTCTGCCATTTGCTAGTGGCAGGGCGCAATATTGCCTTTTAGGGAGATTCGCCATTCACCGTTTCTCAAGGCATGGCCTTTCCAGAAAATTGGACGCATCGTTGCCTGTACCGGGAGAGGTAGGCCACAGACAATGGCCGGATCAGGGCGTCAGTTCATAAGTAACCCAGTTCGCCGCCTTTGCGACGTCGTCATACAGTCGGCGCGCTGTCGCATTGTCCTGCGCCGTTACCCAACTCAGCATCGCCCAGTCGCGCGCGCGGGACGTTTCGTTCAGCGCCTCGAGAAGCAGACGCCCGATACCCCGACTGCGCTGTGACGGGTCCACGAAAAGATCGTCCAAGAACCCGGCATCCCGCCCAAGCAATGGTCTCGGCTGTGGCCAGTAGTGTGCAAAGCCGACGACGAGTTCACCCGTCACGGCCACAAGCCCTTCGAGCGGGTGCGCCGGGTCACGCAGCCAGGCCCATGTCCGGTCGAGAACATCTTCCGTCATCGGCACCCTGTAGAAGGCCGCATAGGCCCGATAGAGCTTTCTCCAGGCCGCTTCATCCATCGGCGCCACCGCGCGGATTTCAACCGGCTCTGATGTAACTGCGCTCACGGTTTGGCACTTTAGGTTGGTCGGTTCGGTCATCGATAAGTCTTCCTGTCTCTGTCAACACGGCGTTTACGCCGGAATTTTCCAGAGCGTCTTACCAAGATTGGATGGGATAGATCCCACCAATTTGGAAAACTGAGCCAGACCAATTTCACGCTCATCCAGTCCGGCAACCTCCCTCCGTGCGGAGCAAGTGCCGTAGTCCTCACCCTGCACTGGGCGTGGCGAATTGCCTGGCGAAGCCGGATGCAGCAGAATGGAAATAACCGATTTGCCGCATGACTGCCTCCATGCGGTGATGTTGGAAAGGCCATCGGCGGGGACCATTCCCAACTGGCGGAAGAACGGTCGACGGCGGCCCCAGCCGAACGCCGGGATCGGCGGCGTAAAGATGAAATCCGCCCCGGCGCCTTGTCAGCGTCTAGAGATGGAGAGCCACCACCAAGCCTGTGGCGCCATCTCGCTTACCTGCACTCGCATAGCCAATCGGCTGAAAAGTATTTTAGAAGTTGTAGCCTTCGGAGATATCCCTCTGCAGCGCCGCGTTGGCGGCCTTGGCATCCCCGGCAACGATCGCGTCGTAAACATCCTTGTGGTTCTGGGCCGAGCTGTAGAAAAGCGTCTTGTTGGGCACCGAGTGACGGACTGACGGGCCGATATGCATCCACAGCGGCTCCAGAAGCTGGCCGATGAAGGACAGCCGGCTCATTTCGGCAATCAGCATGTGGAAGTGGTAGTTGGCTTCGAGAAAAAGATCGAGATCGTCAACTTCCGCCGAGCGACAAATATCGGCGACGTGGGCTTTCAACTTTTCAAGCTCTTCATCCGTTCGGTTGACCACGGCCAGTTCGAGCGCGGCGCTTTCGAGGATCGAGCGCAGGGTGCGGATATCCTGCAATTGTTTGGTGGTGAAGATCGGCACCATCATCGTTCTGTTGGGCGTCGAGACGACACTTCCGACACTTTCCAGCCGCTGGAGTGCATCGCGAACCGGCATCAGACTGGTGCCGAGGCTTTTTGCCAGTCCGCGCAGGGGAAGCTTCTGTCCGGGGGTGAAACGTCCCATCATGAGGTTGCGCTTCAGCATCTCGTAAATCTGCTCGTGCAGCATGTCCCGCGATACTGGAGACAGTTCCGGCGCGTTCGCCCCACCGAAGGGTGCTTCACCACGTGTCAAATAGGCTCTCCCTGTGTGCGTGGTTCGTCATAACATCAAACACACGGCTTGACACGAAAAACATGGCAAGGCATGGTATTTTTGTTATAACACTAGACGGAAATTCAACTCGCTCTCCTCGACCGGAAGCAGCCCGGCCATGAGGGTCCGCCCGACAAGCTTCACCCGTGCGGTGACGACGTGTTGGTGCACCCGGGCCGATTCTGTCGAGTTCACCCCCGCCTCATCCGGCGACGTGACCGTACCGGGTCGATTCCGGCGCGTTCCAGGATGCGACGGGGCGTGTTGTCACCATCGCCGGAGGCGGGCGCCTGTCGCGCCGCCTCCGGTTTTCCGAACGGTCATCTGCAAGGATACCAGCACAAACATGCAAGCGGCGGCGGCCTCGTGTCGCCGCCAGGGCTCCGCCATTGCGGCCAAGCCCCAAGGAGGAACAGACTATGAGCGGCAAGCTCTCCAATTCCCTCGCCCATGCGGACATCACGACGACCCTGCATCCCTATACGGATGCCCGCGCTCACGAGCGCCAGGGCCCGATGATCGTCGACCACGGCAAGGGCATCTACATCTATGACGACGCCGGCAAGGAGTACATCGAAGGCCTCGCAGGCCTCTGGTCGGTCGCCATCGGTTTCGACGAACCCCGCCTGGTAAAGGCCGCGGCAGATCAGATGGCCAAGCTGCCCTACTACCACACCTTCAGCCACAAGTCGCACGAGCCCTCTATCCGGCTGTCGGAGAAGATCGTCGAGATGACGCCGGAGCCCCTCACCCGCGTCTTCTTCACCAGCTCCGGCTCGGAAGCCAACGACACCATGATCAAGATGGTGTGGTACATGAACAACGCGCTTGGCCGGCCGCAGAAAAAGAAGTTCCTCGCGCGCACCCGCGGCTATCACGGCATCACGGTCGCCGCCGGCAGCTTGACGGGCCTGCCGAACAACCATCGCGATTTCGACCTGCCGGCGATTCCGGTCCGCCACCTGACCTGCCCGCACCACTATCGCTTCGGCCTCCCGGGCGAGACCGAGGCGGAGTTCGCCGCACGCCTGATCGCCGAAGCGGAAGCCGTCATTCTCGAGGAAGGCCCGGAGACCATAGCCGCTTTCATCGGCGAGCCGCTGATGGCGGCGGGCGGTGTCATGCCGCCGCCGGCCGGCTACTGGAAGGGCATCGAAGCGCTGTGCCGCAAGTATGATATCCTGCTCGTCGCCGACGAAGTGATCTGCGGCTTCGGCCGCCTCGGCAAAACCTTCGGCTGTGAATATTACGGCTTCACGCCGGATATCATGGTCATGTCCAAGCAGCTGACCTCATCCTACATGCCGCTTGCCGCCATCGTCTTCACCGAAGCGGTCTATAATGCGATTGCCGACAACACGGCGAAGATCGGTACCTTCGGCCACGGCTTCACCGCCTCCGGCCATCCGGTCGCAACTGCCGTCGGCCTGGAAAACCTCAAGATTATCGAAGAGCGCGATCTCATCGGCAACGCTGCCCGCGTTGGTGCCATCTTCCAGACGCGCCTGGCTGGGCTCGCCGATCATCCACTGGTTGGCGAAGTGCGCGGCGCCGGTCTTATCGCCGGCATCGAGATGGTGGCGGACAAGGAAATGCGCCGCCCCTTCGCTGCTGCCGGCAAAGCAGGCGCACGCGCCTTTGCGGCCGGGCATGACCACGGCCTTGTCGTGCGCGCGATCGGCGACGTCGTCGCCCTCTGCCCGCCGCTCATCATCAACGAGGAGCAGGTGAACGAGACCGTGAACCGCCTGCGCAAGGCCCTCGACGACACCGCACACTGGTGCGCCACCGAAGGTCTGAATTGAACAAAAAAGGGGCGCCGTCTCCTCTACGGCGCCCTTTTTCATGCGATCCGCAACACCTGGAGAGCCCTTCCATGAAGACCTATTCAATCGCGCTCGTTCCCGGCGACGGCATCGGCACGGCAGTCACCGAGGCCGCCTGGGCGGTTCTCGAAAAGGCCGCCGCCCGCGATTTCAAGCTCTCGGGCACGACCTTCCCGTGGTCGTGCGCCTTTTACGAGGAAAACGGCATGATGATGCCGGAGGGCGGTATCGAGACGTTGCGCGCCTTCGACGCCATCCTGCTCGGTGCGGTCGGCTGGCCGGCCAAGGTTCCCGATTCCGTTTCACTGCATGGTTTGCTGCTGCCGATCCGCAAGGCTTTCGTGCAATATGCCAATATACGTCCGCATCGCCTGCTGCCGGGCGTCGAAGGCCCGCTGCGTGCGGAGGGCTTCGACATTCTCTGCATCCGCGAAAATACGGAAGGAGAATATTCAGGCGCAGGCGGGCGCGTCCACCAGGGCACGATGGACGAAGTGGCTGTGGAAACCTCCATCTTTACACGCGCGGGCGTTGAGCGCATCTTGCGCTTCGGCTTCGAACAGGCGCGTGCACGGCGGGGCAGGCTCGCCTCCGTCACCAAGTCCAATGCGCAGAAATACTCAATGGTATTCTGGGATGAGATCACCCAGCAGCTTGCAGCCGAGTATTCCGATATCGAGGTCACCAGCTACCACATCGACGCCATGGCCGCGCGCATGGTGATGGCACCGGAAAGCCTCGACGTGGTCGTCGCCTCCAACCTGTTTGGCGATATCCTGACCGATCTCGGTGCGGCGATCCAGGGGGGTCTCGGCTTTGCCGCTTCCGCCAACATCAACCCTGATCGCAGCGCACCCTCCATGTTCGAGCCCGTACACGGCTCCGCGCCGGATATCGCCCATCTCGGCATCGCCAATCCCATTGCCGCCATCTGGTCTGGTGCAATGATGCTGGATCAACTCGGCGAGCACGGCGCCGCCGGCCGCGTCATGGCCGCCATCGAGCGCACCACAGCACAGGGCATCGGCGTCAGCCCCGGCAAGGACAAGACGGAGACAATTACGGCCGCCATCCTCGCCGCAACCGACTAGAGTTTGCCAGGAAAAGTGGAACTCGGTTTTCCCGAAAAGACAGACGAAAACAAAGAACGCCAAAGTCAATCAGCTTCGGTATGAAGCTGACTGACTTCAGGGCTTGAGAAGATGGGCGCTTCCGTCTCGATGGGCGGAAGCAGTTCAGATCGGCGTGGGGAAGCTGCAGCCAAGTTTGTTCGCCCAAGGCAGGATATCATCGACGATCGTATCAATCAGTCCCACGCCGTTCTCAAGCTGGTCACGCTTGCGCGCGAGCGAACGGTCTCCCGGAATGCGCACGGGGTCGTGCCCCGGAGCGACCGCACTTGCCCTGCATAGCGCGGCCAACCGCCCCATCTCGCGCTCGAATGATGCGCGGCCGGAAAAATGGGCGGGATCGATAGCCTGCACGAAGACACCATTCGCCTCGCTGTCACCGCTCTGTGAAGTCCGGCCAAACCCGCCCAATGCACCGGAAAGCGCCTCGGTAAGAAGGGCCAGGCTGAAGCCCTTGTAGCCCTGTTCCGTGCCGCCGATGGGCAGAATGCCACCGCCTCTTTCGACGAACTCGGCGGGATCGCCGGTAATCCTGCCATCCTGCGAAATGATCAGGGGAACCGGCAGGGTCTGCCCCAGTCGGTAGCTGCGGTTCAGCGGCCCCAGCGCGGACATCGCCGCGGTGGTGTCTATCAGAATGGGGTCTCGATCGGTGGGAATGCCGGCGGCGATCGGATTGCAGGAGAATACGCGGCTCAATCCGCCATGCGGCACCACGACTGCTTCCGTTGGCGTACTGGCGGTGATCATCACCATGATGCCGCGTCGGGTTGCCCGCTCCAGATAGCTCGCAAGACAGGCGATATGCTGTGCCCGGCGGACAACCAAGGTCCCGGTCCCCTCGGTCGTCGCCATGTCGCAGGCGCGGTCCACCGCCTTTGCGGTGATCCACGGTCCGGGAAGGAATGCGGCATCCCAGACCTCGCTGCTTCGGGATGCGCTGACGACGGTGTGATCGCCCTCTCGCCGTGTCTCGCCACTGAGCAGCCATTCGACATTCGTCGGCAGGCGCTGCATGCCATGGGTCGAATAACCCAGAAGGTCGGCTTCGAGAAACAGCGAGCCGACCGTCTCTGCGCACTCGGGCGCAAGGCCTGCGCATTCGAGCAGCCGCGCGGAGAAATCCATCAGGTCCGTGTAACGGTATCTTTGCATGAGTGCTCCCCTTTGCGGCTGCGTCTTGGTGCGCTCCTAGTGGAGGATCTGGCTGAGGAAGAGCCTGGTGCGCTCGTGCTGCGGGTTGTCGAAGAACTCGGCCGGCGAGTTCTGCTCGACGATCTGGCCCTGGTCCATGAAGATCACCCGGTTGGCGACCTGAC
>VFQN01000337.1_pt1 | contig 93373 bp, 141 predicted proteins | sample 3512371 | NCBI WGS metagenome assembly VFQN01 (sample SAMN10412370, study PRJNA504923) | tailings metagenome | isolation source: Replicate 2 from Balatoc abandoned mine | place: Philippines: Itogon, Benguet | collected 2017-08-28
AACAGGGGAATGGGAGTCATCCACCAGCTGATGCCCGACGGTTCATCATCCACTGGCAGGCACCTACCACCGACACGCCTTCCCCATGGGTCCGGGCAGACCACACAGGCTAGGTAAGGTTCTCCCGGTCCCCCCCGGTTCTCATCCTGTTCCCTCCAATGTTCCTCCTCGTGGTTTGTGGTTTGTCCCAAATGTACAGCTACCGGTAGCAGGCACAGTTGGTAAGCCACGCAGGCGGTGCGGTGACAGCCATTGCTCCTCCCATGCATGTGTACCGTTCCTGCGGTGAGCGGTTGGTCACTTGGTTGCAGTGCATCTGGCTGCGTCGGTGTCTTGAGTCCTTGCGATGACCTGGAGCCCCTGGATCGTACACGGGTCCTTACATGCTGGGTTCCGGATCCTATCATGTAAAAAAATGTAACTGGCTCTCCGGGGGTACGTCAGTAACTGACCCTGTAACTGTGTGTGTGACCAGGTGCTGACACGTGTGTGGCAGAATGCGGTGACGGGAGGTACAACGTACCGTATGTATCGAGCTGACCTGAGCTGACAAGTGTCCCAGGAATGCCTGTACGGTACCTGTACGTGTTAGCCCCTAGCCCGGCTAGTGCAAGTGTCCAGCATGTGTGCCTGCCCAGCTGCAATCAGAGCAAGAGCCTGCAGCCATTTGGAGAAAGCTGCTACTGCAGACAAAGACCTGTTCACAAACTTGTGGCTAGGATATTGTGGTGCACAGCCAAGGGACTCGTGTTTGCTTAAAGCAGGTGTTTGCAACATGGATTCACGGTCAAGGTCAACAGTCAGCTTCTCTGGCAGTATGTTCACAACGAGTCCAAGTTGTCCAACCACGGGTGCAGCTTCAGGGTCACAGCTGCACGCCAACCACAACGCCTTGTCAGAATGGTGTTAGTGTGTGCTGGTAAATGCACTATGCAGGTTGCATCTGGACGCCATTTCGGCGCATGTGCCCGAACAAAGATGTAGTCCGAATGAAGCCACCACAAAACGCACGCCGGCCACAGTCTACACACCATGTCACCCGCTTCCCAACGCCACAGTCCAGCAAGCGAGGCACATCACATCCCTCGGTCTCCCTGTCATGCCCCGCAACTCCCTCCTGCCCTTCCAACATCGGGGCCCCCACCTACAATCCAAAACCCGTCCACAACATTCCACCCATGCCCAGCCAACCCCGCCCATACTTCCCCCCCGCACTCCCCCAGCCCCCGCACCCGTACCCCTGCCCAGCCTCAGCCCAGCAGGGCCTGCCTCTTCCTGCCGCTCAGGCGGGCACACTGTACAGGGTGTGCCTTTTCCCGCAACTCATCAGGCGGGCACGTTGTAGATGCGGAGCGCCTGCGCAATCCAGTCGTAGCCCGTCACGAAGTCCCAGAAGGTCACAAAGTCGGCCCGGTCGGTGCGCACCAGGCTGCGGAACAGCCGCACGATCTTGTCCACCTCCCCCGTGCCGCAGCCGTTGGCGGCCAGGTACAGCCGCAGCTCCACCTCGGACAGACGGCCCTGGGGGAGGGTACGGAGCCGAGGGGTTAGTGTATTGGTCAGTCGAAAATGAAAGTCGTGCCGCAGGGAGGGTTTAGCCGGTGAACCAAGGCAGGGAGGAGGCGGGTCCAAGCAGCTGACAGGGGGATCCGTTGCAGAGGCGTGAGACTAATGGGAAGCACTGCAAGTGCAACATGGCGGCATGCATGGCTGACGCGGCGCTGTAGGGTGACAAGGGCGGGCACAGCGCGCTGTGGTCCGGGGGGCGTGGTGAGGATGGCGGCTGCTGGAGGGGCGCCTGGGCTGGGTTATGCTGCGGGTGGCTGGCACGTGGGGCTGCTGCTGCCGTACCTGGCGCGGCAGGGTGGAGATGCGGTCGAACAGCGCCACCGCCTTCTGCAGCGCGCGCAGCTTGCGGACCTGGGCGGGGGGCGGGGCAGGGTGGGGGCGGGTGCGGGGGAGGGGCGGTGAGGTGGAGGGCAACAACAGTGAGGCATGTGGGACCCGGCGTTACTGCCGTACTCCTGCCATTGCATGTTGGACGAGCACAGTTTCATCACTAGGTACGATGGCACCGCGCGTCGACGTCGTACGGGGAGGCTGCGTGTGTGCGTCGTACTTTCCGCCTGGCTCGCAACCCCCGCCCCCACGCACCTTGTGGCGCGGCAGCAGCAGGCGCACCACCATCTCGTCCTCCGACATGTCCAGCAGGTCAACGCCTGGAGGGTAGGAAAGCAGTTGCAATGGCCAGCAATATTGCGCCGGCACTTACTAAACCTAGGGTTACCTCTATTACTCCACCATCGACTGAACCTACGTGGGACCAGTGCCGCCCGTGACCGTGCCTGCGTACACAGCCGCGACACCCAGCCCCCCTAAACCCGTGGCCCCGGCCCCGGCCCGGGCCCCACCCGCTACGCCGTGCAGCTTGAAGGTGCGCAGGTCCAGCTTGTCGAAGCCCATGTCCTGCAGCAGCGTGGCCAGCTCCTCGGCAGTGTAGCGCATCAGGTGCTTGCGCTTCAGCAGGTCGCTGTCGATCTGCGAGGCGAGGAACAAGGCGGGGGCCGGCAGGGGCACATCCTTGTGGCAACGTGCGCCGCATGCCAACGAAACGCCGTACGCCCGCCAGTGCCTGACTCCAGCACATAATGCGTACAACACTGCCTAGGCTTCCTGCCACCACTCTGGTGCATGCGAAGCACTACAGTCCCCACTACGACAGCAAAACCCTGGCACGATGGCAGTTGTGCACATGCATCATTGAACCCACGCACACGGACCCAGTGCTCTCACCTCGGGCATGTTCCCGAGCGAGTAGTCGGACGCCTTGTCGCTCTCCAGCGGCGAGGCGGGCGGCGGCGTGTAGCGCGGTGCCAGCGTGGTGGTGCGCAGGCTGGTGCGCAGCGGCGAGGCGGCGGTGCGCACGGCGGCGGCCGCCAGCTCGGCGTCCAGCGACCCGCGGGTCAGTGACAGCGCCAGCGAGGAGGGGCGGGGGCTGCCGGCGCCCGTGAGCGCCAGCGGGGCCTTGCCGTAGCGGCCGGGGGACACGGAGCGGGTGAGGGCCGCCAGGGCCGTCTCCATGGGGCGGCGGTAGCTGCGGGGCGGAGGGGAAGCGGGATGGGTCAACTGGATGCAGTAAAGTTGCACCGCGTAGGGGATTGGTGGATGCCAAGCTGTATCGCTCTCTTGGCGGAAGGCGTGGTGTCAAAAGTTTGCTAAGCGGATTGTGAGCCAAGGACGACGTGCCGCGTGCCCTACGGGCACAGCTGGCAGGCAGCTGGCGGGGCGCAGCAAGGCTCGGCCGCCCACCTGTCGGCGGTGGTGGGGCGGTCCAGGGCCTTGGTGGGCGTGGTGTAGCTGGTGGGCGGCGCGTAGGACGACTTGACGCGGGGCGTGGCGTCCTCGAAGCGCAGCAGCTCGGGGTCGATGCGCCTGGGGGCAGCCGAACGAACAGGGGCAGGGGCCTCACGTTTGTTTCTCATAAGCCCTACATTTGTAGGGCGTGCCAGGGCTCTCACAACCATACAAACGATGCCTTGCCGACGCGGCTTAATCCCTAGAGTACACAGGGCGTGAATATCAGAAAGTCGCACACGTCTCTCTATGCACGCCCAGCGCACCTGACGTTGCGCACCACGTTGCCGTTGGCGCGGATGGCGGCGATGACCTCCGCCTGGTTCTTGGTGTTGCCGCGGCGCAGGCTCATGAGGCAGTAGCGCGCCGCCTCGCTGGTGTAGGCGTCGCCGCTCACCAGCAGCTCGACCAGCAGGTCGATGCCGCCCTGCGCACCATGTAGCACACACACCGGCTCAGAATCAGCAGCTGGGATGATATTTGACACCGTACAAGCGCTCACACTCCTGCTGCCTTAACACCTGTACTACCAGTGCCTGGTACCCATACCCATACCCCCTTAGCCCTCGCCTCCCGTTCCCCCGCCTGCCCGGTGCTCTGGCCCATGTCACGGTACCGGCACCCACCAGGTACCGCACGCTGTCCTGGATGACGATGTCTCGCGCCGCCAGCAGCGACAGCGCCCCCGCCGCCGCCGCCTGCACGCTGGCCTCGCAGTCGCCTCGCAGGAGCCGCACCAGCGCGCCCACGCCGCCGCCGCCGCGCAGCGTCAGCCGCACGTCCACATCCTCTGCAGCGTGGGGAGCAGCGGGTAGCGCAGTAAGCGCACACAGTCACGGAGGACTGAACAACTGGAGTGGGTAGCTGAGCGGCACACGGCCTGCGCTTGTGAGCAACTGCGGGACGCCGTTTAGCACGCAGGCTCCTAGGACGGGAGCATGCGACCAACCATCCATAAGCACAACCGCACATGAGCACTGCGCACAGCAACGCAACGCCACGTGCGCCGGTGGCCGCACCCACCCGACAGGTTGCCCACAGCGTTGGCCACGTTGACCACCACCACCGGCGCGTACAGCGGCGACAGCAGCTTGGCCAGCACCGGCACCGTGCCCGAGTCGGCGAAGGCGGCGCCCGCCCCCGCGCGCGAGGAGAACATGGCCAGGGCAGAGGCGCCCAGCTCCAGCACGCCCACGGCGCCCTGGGGCACGGAGAGGGGTGAGGCGAGGGGAGACAGTCTTACAGAAATGCAGCACTGGGTGCCGGCATGGGCAGGGCGCGCCGAGCCCTCAGCACCGCGGAGAAGTGTGGAGGGGACAGGGATTGGCGCGTCGGCGTGTGGTTACGGGCTGTGTGCGGCACTGGGCGGCGTTGTGGCTTGTGGATGAAGCACAAGCAAGCAGTTGCCGTGTTGCAAGCAGACGCGCGGCCCCTTTGCTCCCTGGACTCACCTCCTGCGCGTACCTCCCCGGCTCGCTCATGCGGTCCAGGGTGCGTGTGGCGAAGGACACGGCGTGCAGCATGGTCAGCGCGCGCAGCTGCGGGTCGCCCAGCAGGTCGGCGTCGTACACAGCCTGGCGGGACGCACGGGAGGCACGGGGGCAGGAGGGCAAGGGAGGTGTGTGAGGTCAACAGTAAAGAGGGTGTGTGGGCAGGGAAGGAGAGGGCGGTGCGGTGTGACCGCTAATGGGTGCCCAGCGTGAAACGAGGCAAGTTGCATTTAGCTGAAAGGGAGAAGGAGGAGGGCTGGGATGGGGGCAGGCAGCAGAGCAGGGCAAAAGCGTGGCGCTGTCGCTGCGAAGGGCCACACGCTAGCAGCCTTGCAGCCAATACGGTACGTAACAGCGCAGTGTCATGCCACGTGCTTGGCAGTCTGATGGTAGGGGGGCTTCCACTCGGCTGCGCACTCGGCTGCTAGCTGTGTGATTCAACAGACGCTGCGCGCCAGGCTCACGCGGCCCCATGACCTGCTCTGATTCAGAGGCCCCCAGCCCCACCTGCAGGTGCTCCCGCAGGTCGGCGATGGCCAGCGTGGCGTCCACCGACACGGGGGCCAGGGCGGCGTACTTGGACTGCAGCCTCTGGAGCAGGTCAAGCTGGGAGTGGGAGGGGCGGAAGAGGTCCATGGGCATAAGTGAGCGGCCTTGGGGAACAGAAGGCGAATGGCGGTTCGGCTAGGAGGAGGTTCATGGCAGGGTAGTTGGAAGTGATGGAGTCACGACGGGGGCTTGGTTGGCTGGGGGTGCCCCGTGTGGGAGTCCGCGCCCACCTTGCGGCGCTCGTTCTCGTACTCCTCGGCCAGGTGTGCGCGCGCCTCGAGGGCCTCGACCTGGGGGCAGCAGGGCAACGACCAGCAGGGGTGGGGGAGGCGGCTCAGCTTTCTGCCAGCCGTCTGGCAATCCTACTGCTGAGGAAATGGTTTTTATCACTGCTGGCTGTGAGGGTTGGATTCGGGTGCAGGACTGCAGGCGGAGTGGCCATGTGTCCTGCTGACTTCCCGATACCCTGGAGCCAGGACACGGAGGCGCCGTGGACGTACCCTGGCTCTCGTGGCGTTCAGTTCTGCCAGCCGCCTGACAGTCAAGCGGGTCAGGTAGTCTGTCTCGTAGGAGGACATGGCTGCCTTGGGGAAAGTACCCGTGCGAAAGAGCTGCCGGTGGGTCTGCGGCGGGGAAGAGTGGGAAGGTACGGAAGAGGGTTGGTTGCTCGGGGCAACGGGCAACAACAGTCGGGCAGCTGAAGCGTCACCGTTGCCGGTGTTGCCCTGTAGTGGGTCGAGATCGTCAGCTATGAGATTGTTTGGCCTTGGCCATAGCGCACGCTGGCAGAGTGCATCAACTGCGCTTGACCCGCAGATGCAGCTCTGAGGCAGTCGCAAGGGAGCACAGCTGCAAGGAGAACGTCGTGGCAGCTGCACATGGTCATACGAGATCCAAATGTGCTGCAGACGTGATCCAATATTGCCATGAGTGTCAAGGGACCTGTGAACAAGTGACATGACCCGCATGGCGCATGGCACTACGACATGGGCGCTCGTTTTGTGCACCTTCCCGCGTCCAATGAGAGCCGAAGACTAGTTGACAGCAAACGTGTACTGGGTTCGCCGTTGTAATGGGTTTGCTGCTGCGACACAGCGGGGGTTGCGCATTCTACGCAGCCGGCAAAGTAACATACCTTCGTGTCGGGCTGAAGGTCAGCCCTCTGCTTTGATGTGATGCACCAGTGCACAAGTGCTGTTGCTCTGCCAAACAAGGAAAGCTCACTGACAACAACCCGTCGTTTCGGTGGCGAACTTTGTTACAAGTGCAATCCGAGTGGATCACAATAACTCAGACAATGCTTGACAATAACATAACATGCTTTTGTGTTGAGGTATCGAGCGATGCTCAGGGACAAGCAAGCGCCCATATAACTCCCAGGCCCATGCAAGGACGAGCACCACCGGGTGACTGGGGAGTACAGCCCAGCAGAGTGGGCTGGCATGTCGCGTGCTGTTGCCCGGCAACAAATTTGCACAGCCAACCATAATCAATACAGTGCACACCTTGTCCGCAAATCATGTGGCAAGCTATGCGTGACCTGGCTAGCGACGACCAGTGCCATCCCCAGCTCCAACCCCAAACCTGCGGCACAACACCAGCCCCTTCCGCATTGGCTGCACCCTGCCACACCAACCTCTACAACGTATTCAGATGATGCACATGGCCTGCACGCTCCAGACGTGCCTAACTGCAGGTGCACGTGCAGGATGATACCAGGTCCAAACCCCGGGTGGCTGCCCTCTCCAGCGACCCACCGGGTCAGCACTCGCTCCTCAACCCATATCGACTTGACCCCCTTTTAGCCGCTGCTGTAACCACTGCCCCTGCCCTGCTGATAGGGACGGCGCAAGGTGTAGGCGCCTTTATTGCTGATACGCTGGGCAGTGGTCCGTCCCTTTGCGCTCTTCAAGCCTTACGTTTAGATCGCTTGCAACTCGTCCTCGCCCTGCAAGCCAGGTGTAGAAACAATTAGTTCACAAGCGAGCTTCCCAGTCGTCGGCCTCTCCGGTTTGCGGCAGCGAGCGGGAGAAGCTATGCAATCTGCACCTACCAGGTGCGCCTGGACCTTCGGTGCCTTGCCCTCCACGGCTGGCAAAACGAACTCGACCTTGTAGGGGAAGTTTGCGGATAGTACCTTCCCCTTGTAGTCAGTCACGTCCTTGACGACAGTGCCTTCCATGCCGCTGAGGTCCAGGCCGGTAGGGTGCTTTGGGGCATGATAGATCTTGATTGAGCTAGTAACCTTCACTTTTTGACCCGGTTGAAAAGCACCTCCTGCACCATTGCCGCCGGAAGCCTTGACAACGAGCACGCCACGACGGCAAGCGGACCGCGCCGGAGCACCGCAGGTAGCACGCTGGGCAAGCATTTTGTGTATGATGTTACTTCTAGTTGCTGCAGCGTGCGGTCGAGTCCAGTTAGAACCTTATCGCGCTCGTACTCTGCGTCGATGTGGCAACGTGCTCAATTGTTCCTGCTGGGCCCGATACGCATAGTGTGAACGAGACATACTAATAATCTAATCGTCAGCGACTGGCTGTGCTACACCAAGCAGTGGCCAGGAGCTGCCACCAAACGAACGACACACAGTCGCCGGAGGACCAAGCATATGCAGGTGTAGTGAGGACCACGGCCAAGCCACGCTGCACAGGACGCTTCGACGGCACTCCATGTGCAGCACCGATGAAGCAAGATCAGCACAGCAGCAGTCCACCGTTGTGTTGGCTGCTGCCGAAGGGTCACGAAGGTCAGCGCAAGGGTCAGCGGCGGGGTGGGCACAGGTGGGGAAGACTGCCGTACGCACGTGCCTGGTACAGATGCCATGAAGCAACCACCCAAACTTGTTGGCTGATAGTACAATGAAACTGCGAAGGCTTTGGTCGGTACCGTTCGACCGGTAGGCCTGGTAGAGAAGAATGGGGCGCTGCCCTTGTGCACATTCGCCTGCCAACCCCGTTCCACGTTGCCGTGCTTTCTCAGTTGTGCGTTACTCTCACTAGGGTAACGCACGCTAATTCAGGGCTACGTCCCCGCGGCATGGCGCGCAACGGGGCGCGCAGCGGACGCCGGGCTGTTGAGCTGCGCAGGTGCACGGAGGAGGTGGACCCCACGACTGACGACTCAGCTGCAGCAGTTCCAGGGCTGGTACAGCGCAGCGTGCGAGGTGTGCGGCAAGCGGCAGTGCACAGCGGCACGGCGCATGCTCATGCTCATGTGCGGAGGATGCAACACCGGCTGCCACGTGGACTGCGCTGGCCTGGCGGTGGAGCCACCTGGCCACTGGGTGTGCCCCCACTCGTACTGCTGCATCTTGCTGGATGGCTTGACCCAGCCGCTGCACGGGGCGCCCCTGGGCCTCTGCGTGGGGGCACTGGCATGCCACCCTCACAGAGCACGCCCGCTGCAGCCCCCTGGGGTGTTGCTGCCCGGGCGGCTGCTGTGGCACGCTCGCCCACCCCTGAGGCGGGCCTCGGGTCCCCGGTGTTGGCCACGGGTGGCAGCTCCAACGTCCCTAGGCACAGCACGTTGAGCCGGTCGCCCAGCGTCGCCGCCAACGCGGGGTGGCCCCGGCACGCCAGCGGCCCGCACGGCAGGTTCCCACGTCGGGTGACGCAACAGCAGCAGCATCATTACCAGCAGCAGCAGAAGCAGGAGCAGGAGCAGGAGCAGCAGAAGGAACCGGCGCGGAGGTCCCAGCACGAGCGGCCACCGCCTGCCCGGCATCAGCCGGGGGCCGCCCGGCCAGCCCCGCAGCCGGCGAGGCTGCCACGGCCGGCGCGGCACCTGCGCAGCCAGGGCGGCCGAGTTCGCAGCCAGGGCAGGGGCAGCAGCCACCACGGGAACAGCCCTTGGGGGGGGGGTGGCAACGCTTGGGGCAGCAGCTGCCAGCGCAGCAGCAGTGGCATTGACTGGGCGACAGCAGCAGCAGCAACAGGGAAAGTCGCAGCAGACAGCCGTGCCGCCGTCACCGCGGCAATCGCGGCAGCAGCCAATGCCTCAGCCAGAGGGGATGGGGCACCGCGTGCAGTCAGGTGCAGGCGGGCTCGCCGCGGCTACCCTCGCACCAGGAGGGTCGGCCGGTCCTGGCGGGGCTGGCGCAGGTGTGCAGCGGATGGAAGTGGATCCCCGCCCCTCGCCCTTGGGGTGGCGGCCTCCTGGCACCCCGACTGCTTCACCTGCTGCCAAATGCCCCGCCGCCCGCCCCATGGGCGCCTCCGGCCTGAGGGTGGGGTTCCTTAACCGGTCGCATGGCCAGCAGGAGCCCCGGCAGCGCCGCAACTGCTCTGGTGGGGCAAGCAGCGGCAGCGACACCTATGGTGCCATCTGGGTTGGGCACCGCAAGCAGGCTCTGCTGGCCGCTCTGCAGGGGCCAGCGGAGCCGCCGGGCGCCCTGGCGGATCCAGGTGAGGGCCTGTTCCACCATGCCCTCTGGGAGCTGCGGGCCTCCTACCAGGTCTGTGCTAGGCGCGCTGGCCGGGAGCACCGGCTGGCATACCTTCGGGGCGTTGTGGACAAGTGGCGGCGTGTCGTGGCGGAAGGGCCACCGGAGGGTACCCACCGGAGGGTCCCCACCGGAGGGTACCCATCACGCACGCACGTCGCTGTTTGGGTGTCGTGGGTAGGGAGTGCCTTCCGCTGGGGTTCGTTCCGTGGCCTCGGGTTGGGGTCACCGGAGCGGTCGGGTGGCGGCGTTTGTGTTGGTCGTGGGCGGTCTGCGTTCTTGGTGTTGGGGTGGGCCTGATGTATGGCGGCGCCCGTCGGGGTCTCTGGGTCTCTGGTGGTGCTTTGCGTGTCTGGGTCTGGTTGTGGTTAGTGAGTGGCTACCGGCAGCCTCCCTGGGTCCTTTGCCCTGCTTTCTTTTTCTGAGGTCCCTTGTCCCTTGGTCTCTTTTGGCCTGTCGCCTTGTTCTGTGGTGTTTGGTTTCAGGTCATCTTCGTCCCTGGGTGTGCCCTGTTCGCGGTTGGGGTTCACTGGCTTTGGGCTGTTGGTGGTGCTGGTGCTTGCTTGTGCTGGTTGGGCTTTGAACTCGCGCTGGCATGTCCCGTTCCCGTCTCCTTGTACGTAAAGCGGGGGGGAGGAGTGCGACCGGCGTCCCTGAAGGCCCAATGCAGTGGGCCTTGTGTGCTTCAACGGGCTGTGCCTGGTGTGCCTTTTGGCATTGGCAGGACGTCCGCGGTACGGCACAAGCGCTGCACAAGCAGGGTGCCCTGCATATCGGTGATGCAGGCATGGCCAGGCGGGGGCACTTGTGCATGTGTGCTGTTGTGTGCGTGTGGTGCACTCGTAGCGTACGCGCATACATGAACCTGCATGGGCACTTCCTGCATGCCACCCAAGGCACGTGTCGTCCGCCCTCGCTGCAGGTAATAATGAAGCAGCTTCCGTGGACCTTTTGAACGGTTGCCGCTGTAAGCAGATGGGATGCTACGCAGCTGTGTGTTCTTCTGACCGCAGTTGACATGGCGGTGCCGGCTTGCGGCGTCAATCACGGCCCACGAGCGGGCAGCCTGGCCTAGTGCAATGCGTTACAGTGTGGGTATGCATGCGTTGTGCAGCAAAATGGTCCCTGCCGCTACGTACAGTCCCGGTACGTCTACCGTATACCGTATGCGTGCCCTTGAAGCAGTTCATGACAACTGACTACCAATGCCAGGTATGCAACTCCTGTCCCACGTCAACACGTGCACTGCACGGCTCGGTCGGCTGCCGCCGGTCTAGTCCAACATATGAACAACACAATATGCAAAAGGGTGCAAGGCTTTTACGCCCACCCGCTCATGCCTGAATTGCCAAACTGCCGAGTAGCAAAATAGGAAGAAGGGGGGCCGATGTTCCAGTTTTTGTTAGTCCTCGCGGAGAAAGTCACCTAGGCAAGGAAGGGCAGCAAGAGACTGATCATGAAGCACACAATAGGGTGCGTCACGCTACTCTTCAGTCTTCAAACACAGCGCCCCAAGCGCGAATAGTCATGGGAGCACAGCTTCCCCAAGGTATCCTGGGACATTTGAACGCCTGCAAATCAGGCACTGCCAACTCGTTCAGTTATATGACACGCGCTGCAAGTAATCTCCTGCCTACCTCCCATTACTGGTGTTCCACTGAACCGCCACCAAAGTCAACATGCTTACCATGCGCTCGACATGTGCCCATCTGAGATGTGTCTGATGCAAGCATCAATCCCACGCAGCAACTGAGTGTGGGCCAGTGTGGGCGAACCAACCAACCACCAAACAGCACAAACAAACAAGGACCGACGTGCATGCGGGTATGTGCCCTAGCCATCGTGCCCCCACCAAACCAGCTTAACACCATAGCACGACCACCATGCATGCAAACAACCTGCCGCAAGACACTTACTTGCCCAAAGTAGCTTGACACGACCGCACCACAAACAATTCACCGGTGGCGCACACCAAAATTAGGAGAACACGCTTTGCATCAACAACAACACGAAACCCAAACCGAATATATAGGTGGTACCTGCCGGCGCCGCTGCCTGCCAACAGACAGGCCGACCCTGCCTGTGGACCGTGTATTAGCAATACCGGTGCCATGACCGACATGATTGCCCCACAGTTTCGTCCCAATAGTGGCCCTTGCCCCAACGCCTGTCTTAGCAAAATATCGGTACCGTGACCGACATGATTGCCCCACACTTCTACCAGGCCATAGTGGCCCTTGCCCCAATTCCTGTGGACCGCGCATCAGCAATACCGGTACCATGACCGACATGATTGCCCCACACTTCCATCGTCCCATAGTGGCCCTAGCCACAGGCCAAGCTCACCTGCGCCCTGCCCAATCCCCACCCGGCAAGAGCCCCGGGCGAGGATACGGACCGTATTGTGAAAATTCCCTGAACAAATACCGTTTGCGCCGTCGCCGAAACCGCCCAGACAGTGCCCCAGCCAGCACTCGCCCCTGAACAGGAACTGGCATGGCAGCACGTCGGGCTTATTGACATTGCGGAGTACAGAGCTGAGTCATGCGGAAAGGCCAGGTTGAGCGCTCTAGTACGTGGCAAAAGGTGTAATATAACAGTTGGCATGGTGTGTCCATACCCGCCCAGCGTGTTGCGCGTTGCGTGCTGTTCAATGAAATCCCACGTCCGTCAACACCACCACTGCAAAATGCCGCATCGTGCAACTGATGGCGCTCGCCACTACCTGCGCCCAACCGTCAACCAACGAACCACCTCCACCACAGGCAAACAAGAAGCATCCCGACAACAATGCCCTCGCTGGAGCCGGTGCCTGCGACCAAACCGCCTCGCAACCAGCTAACTGCACCCTGCCTCCCGCGGTACAAGTACCCCTTGTCAATCTTGGCTGCCGTGTGTGACGCACAGCGCAATAGCTCGCCATAGCAGTGCTTGAATTCTTGGGGCTGGTGATACCGTGTACCAGGCGCGCTAAGCGGCAACCCTCGCAGCATCCCGCGCCCTGGCAACCACGAGGTTGACGACCTGCAGCAGCACCGCCGCCGCCGCCGCTGCCCCCACCGCCGCCGCCAGCACCGCCAGCCCGTTGTGCGCCAGCCACAGCACCGCCGCCGCCACCAGCAGCGACCACTCCAGCGGCGAACCGTAGCCCCAACCGCCGCAACCACCACCGCCAGCACCCTCCTCATCCTCCACCTCCACGCTCGGCATGACGCCCAAGATGGACGCAGCGTCGTCCTGGACCTTGCACTTATTCTTTGGATAGGCGTACTCCTCCTCGACCCCAGATGCTGCAGTGAGGCCCAGTAGGCGGGCGGCGGCGGAGGCGCCCGCTCGCCGGAGGGTTACTGAGAGCCCTAGTCCTTTCTCAGGGCCGCCGCCCAAAGCTGACACTGCCTGCTTGTTGGTTGCGGCGGTGGTGCAGCCGACGGCGTCGCTTGCAAGCTCCACGACTTCGCCAGCCTCGGCTCCCACGAGTAGTGGGCGGCGCTGGGCGGGTGGTGCAGCCGCGGCGGCATAGCTGTTCTGTTCCGGGACAGCAGCGCCGTAGGCGGAAGCGGCCGTGCAACCGCTGTCGGCGCTGGTGCGGCCGCTGCTGTACAGGCTGCTGCGGCTCTCGGCCGCGCTAGCCCACCCGGCAGCACGGAACGAAGACGCAGAGGATGCCTCTGCCCGCATGCCGGTGCCGCTGTCCCCATCTGCGCCAAACGAGCGCTGCTGGCAACTGGCAGCGGGGTTGTTCCCACACACGGCCTGCTGCCCGCTCCCGCACGTGCTGCCCGCCCCGCGACAGCTGAGGCCGCAGCCGCAGCTGGCATTTTCGTCGTTGAAGTCGCCGCAGTCGCTGCCGGACAGAAGCTCGCTGGCGGCCCCCTTTGAAAGCAGCAGACGCAGCTGCTCACCGCCGAAGCCCCTCGTGCCCTCCCGCTTCTGCCCCTCCACACCCTCCCCCTCCGCACCTCCCTCCACCTCAAAAGGGCTGCAGCTGGACAGGTCCGCCGAGTGTACCGCGCCCTGCACCTCCAGGGCGGCGGCAGCGGCGCCACTGCAGAGCGCGTGCTCAGCGCGCTCGACAACGGCGCAGCGGCCCTCGGGGGCCGCTGCAGCAGCAGGCGTCACCTGTCGTACCATGGCCGCCATCTCCTCCCCGCAGGCCTCCATGCCGCACTCGGCCAGGAACGGCAGCACGGCACGTGCCAGCACACCCACGTCGCCGCCCAGGGCCCCGAAGCCCCCGTCGCACGCGTGCGCGTCCTCCTGCAGCTGCTGTTGCTGCTGCTGCTGCTGCTGGCCGCCGCACGGCGACCCGGTTCCGTCCTCGGCAGCCTGTTCCTTGAGCGCGAAGCAGCATGCCATGAGGTGTGCCACGTCGGACGCGAAGGGCACGAAGTGCTCCAGGTAGGCCGTGGCGCGGGCGGACTGCGGGGAATCCGCGACCCATGGGTCAGTGACGGCGGTGGCGGCGGCGTAACGCTCGCGTCCTTCGGCCTTGCGGTTGGCGGCGGCGGCGGCGGTGACCCGCTGCAGGTCTTGGGCCATGGCGGCGGCCAGCGCGCACATCTCGCTGGCGGAGGCGGCGGAGGGCATGACCAGCAGCGGCAGCGTTGCGAGGGGCTGGTGGGCGGTGCGGCTGCCAGGGACGGCGGCGGATGCGGCGAGGATAATGCGGGCGTGCGGGGCGGGCAGGATGTGCACGTACATGACGCCGGGGCGGCGGGGCTGGGGCACGCGGAGCCTGCAGGGGTGGGAAGTGGACGGAGAGGAAGGCCAGCACGGCTTGCCAAGAATTAACCAAGTTGCAACCGGCAGCGCCACGGCGTTGTTCCAGGCGGGTCAAAGTTGTGTAGCAGCTACCGTCGTGTCGCTTATGCAGCTACGTACCTGGTAAACACGCGAGCATGGTTGGCCCCGGCAATAAACAAAGCTTTATGCCCTAACGCACCCTCTCGTTGCTAGCCTGCCACGGTGGCCGTGCATCTGTCACCCACCTGAGCGCGATGCCCAGCTCCTGCTCCTCCGCGTGCTCCTCCCGGCCGATGCCCCCGCCACACCGCTGCAAGTCCGCCAGCCCCACCCAGTGCACGCAGTCCGCCACCACGCCGCCGCACGTGCCCGCCACCACCACACGCAGCGCCACCTGCCGCTCCACCTGCTGCCCCTGCCGATCCTGTTGCTGCTTCACCGCATCTCCCCCGGCCCCAGCCTGCCCCCATGCCCACGCCTGCAGCGCCCAACCGGGCAGCAGCGCAGACACCTCCACCTCCATCTCCTGACCCCACTCGTCCCCGTCAGCGGTCATGGGCACCGCTGGAGGGCTCAGCACGAAGCGCGCCGAGCGCAGGGCTGCCTCCGCTGCCCACCTGCCGGACCGGCCGCCGTCCCAGCACACACCATCCACCAGCTGCTGCTGCTGCTGCTGCTGCTGCTGGCTGTCCTGGTGGCCTGGCATGTGTCCGTCCATCAGCAGGGCGGGCAGCTGAGGAAGGGAATCCATGCCATCCAGCTCCAGGTGCAGCAGCAGCGGAACACCTCCCCTGCCACCGCCGCCACCGCCGCCGCCCGCTCCCTTGCCGCCGCCCAGGCCTGTGTCGTAGCCTGCGTTCTGGTGGAACAAGGTGCTGTGCGCTGCGGCGCCAGGCTCCAGAGCCGGCCCCCGCGCCATGCTGGTCACCACGCTGAGCAGGTGCACACAGCCCTCCACCACCACACTGCGCACCACGGAAGTGGCCGGCAGGTGCTGCTGCTGAGCGCTCTGCAGCTGCAGGCCATGCGGCAGGGAGGGAGCAGCCTGCAGGGCGCTGGAGGTGGACTCGGACTGTGTGGTAGCGACGGGCACAGGCAGGCTGAAGCCCAGGATGGTTTGCTGACCGGGGAGGCTGTTGGCGACCTCCGGGGGAGCTGGTAGGAAGTTGCCGTACGGGGCCGCGGCGGAGGGCCAAGCCGGCGGCAGCAGCAGGGACGGCTGCGGCGAGGGGCTGGCGCCTGGGCCGGGGCAGGCGAGGCTTGGTGCAGCAGGCAGGCGTGGGACTGGGGCGCCTACGGCGGAGGACAGTCGGGCGGCGGCCAGGGGGAAGGGCATACCGGCGTGATCCTTGACCTTGACGGAGAGGAACCGGGTGGTGGTCACGGCCTTGTACGACAGCAGGCCGCCGCCGCCGGGGACCGCCATGGTGCGGATGGCGCCGCCAGCGGCGGATGACCGCGGGCCGGTGACGGGCCTGCCGTACAGCACTCCGCGTACGACGCCGCCGGGGCCTGGGGCGGCGGCGACGGCGTTGGTCGGGGCTGGGGCGGCCGGGGGTACGGCAGCGGGGCGGCTGACGGAGGCGGCGATTGGCCATGCCGACGGGGCGGAAACGACCGGGGCGGCTGCAATGACGTTGGGTGCAGCTCGAGGTGCTTCGGGTCCCACGACGTTAGCCAACGGCGGCAGCGGGAAAGAGCTGGAGAGGCTGGGGGCTGGCGTAAGTCGCGAGGGCGGCGGCTGCGCAGCAGGCGCGGCAGCCGCCACGGGAACCAGCGGCGGCGGCGCCACATGCGACAGCGGCGGCAGCGGGAGGTCGTCCAGGTCCGCCGTCAGGGACTTGACGCGGCCCAGGGACATCCAGCTGCCGCCGCTGCCGGCGGCGGCGGCGGCGCGGGCGCGGCCGTCGTCGCCGTCGGCCCCACAATTGAGCGCCGCCTCCAGGGCGTTAAGGGAGTGCAGGGGCGAGGAGGCGGCGGAGGCGTACTGGCGGCTGGCCGCGGGGACGTCTACGGCGGCTGCAGCGGCACAAGCGGCGCCCGCCAGCTTGGGAAGCATCGACGGGGGCTCGGCCAGGGCAGGCGAGGGCAGCTTGGTGAGGCCGGTATCAGGGTCTGCAGGAGGATCGCGGGGCAGCTGTGCAGCGGGCAGGGCAACAGATGTGCAGCAGTCCGTCGAGCTGTCCCTTGCGGCCATCTCGTCCATCTCGTGGTACGCCTCGTCCTCCGAGACACACGACAGCTGTGCGGCTGGCACCTGCTCCTCCTCGCCGTCGCCCTGCTGCTCCTGTTGCTGTGCACACGGGTAGCAGGTCTGCTTCTCATCCATGGGAGTCTCTTCCTGGCTGCTGCGGCTCCGCCGTGCCGCGGGCAGGGCCAGCACCCCGTCCCTGCCAAACACATCCTCAGCTAGCTTGCCGCCGGCGGGCATTACATCCTTCTTGTAGGTGCTGCTGCCCTCCCCGGACGATACCATCCGGCTGCCCGCGAGTACCGCGCTGCCGCCAGCGCCGCCGCCGCCGCCACCGCTGCCGCGGGGTGTCGTCGGCGCGCTCTGTCCGGCGGAGGCGGGCGGCGAGATGCCGGCCTGGCGGCTGCTGCGGTGGCCGGCCGCAAGCGCACGCCTGCGGATACGGTCGGTAGGGCGCAGTCGAGTTGCAAGTTGCCGTCATCAGGACGGAAAATTGCGTGGCGACTGTTAAAAGGTCAAAGCCGCTTACGTGCCTGCAGGAAGGCTACCATGCTACCACCTGCAAATCCTGCCTGCACGAAAGTACTGTACATCCAACGTGGATTAAACGCCGACTGCACGTGACGTAGGGCGCACACCTGAAGCGCTGGCGGTTCGCAGCCTCGATCTGCGCCACCATGGCGCACGGCAGCGCGTAGTACACGGCCAGGTGCAGCAGCAGCCACAGCGGCTGCGTCATGGCCGCCGCCGCCGCCGCCCCCAGCGTGCGCCTTGTGGCGGTGTGCGCCGCCACCACGGCGATGCACCACTCCAGCAGCCCAAACGGCACGTGGTACGCCAGCGGCACCTATGGGGATGACAAGGCACAAGCAGCACAAGTAAGGACCAGATAGCATACCGTACCGTATTTAGGTAAGAGGCGCTGCTGTGGCGCACATGACGGCGCGCTCAGCTAGCCCTTTTATGAGACCACCTTGTATCCTCCCATCCGCAGCGTCCGACGTTCCTGCCTGCTCCATGCGTCCGGCACAATAACCCTGATCACGTACCCAACCGCCCCACGCGCCAGAAGCCCTCTCACCCTGCCAAAGGTGACCCCCTTGACGGCCATGAAGAACAGCCCCGTGTTGACCAGCCCGCCGCTGGCAGCGGCGTACGACGGCATGTAGTACATGGCGGTGGTGGCGGCGATGCAGGGCGGCGCGGCGGCGGCGGCGGCGGTGAGGTTGCCGGTCATCATGCACAGGCGGATGAGCAGCATCAGCGCGTGGCGGCAGCGGAGGTACAGCCGCGGGAACAGCTGCGGGCGGGACACAGCGCATTGGATATTAGTGAGCTGTTGTAGATCAGGTATGCTTGCACGTACACGGCCCTGTGGTGTCCGACCTTGAACCCGGTATCGGTCGTACACGTGGGAAAGAAACGTGTCAGACCTGGCTGAGGTAGGTGTTGTATGTTCGAAGTTGTGTGCACCAAACGACAATCGCCAGGTGTAGGATCGTACCGTGAGTATGGCCAAGGCTGTGGTGATGGTGAAGGCGTAGCAGATGGGGCTGTCATCCCGCCGAGCGAACAGGTGAGCCCAGGCGCCGCGGGCATGCCTACGCAGAAGGAACGTGTTTGGGTGGCGTGAGCTACGGTGAGAGCTGTGCAAGTACGCATCAGCTTCCATCAAAACGGCATGCACCAGCAGTGGCAGAGCCGCCCCAGTTTGGTGACACAGCACGCGACAAGCGACAGGCAAGGAACCAGGTGAGTTCCTTTTGCACAACTCCTTTGCGTGCTGGCACTTTCACACGCTACATACCTAAGGGTATAGAAGTACTGCACGGCCCCGTTGGCTGTGCAGGGGAAGTCCAGTATCATGCGAGCATCGGAGCTCCAGCGGGGCCCGCAGTCGGGGCAGGCCGACTCCAGCGGTGGCCCCAGCTCCGGACGCGAGGTGGCCAATGCGGAGGTGAGGCCGTTCTGGCAGCCTGCGACGTAGCTGGCGCCGCGGTTCCACGTCACCACTGCCAGCACGAACAGCTCCCCCAGCAGCGTCAGCAGGTCCATGCCCACCACCTGGAGAGGAACAGGGCCAACACAGGGGCAGAGCGCACGGGCAGAGGGTGACAGCTGGGACGACAGGGTGTGGGTAGCGGACCTGTGGCCGACAAAGATGCAGCATGCCGGTACAGGACCGGTGCGCGGTGCTTATCCTGGGATAGATAAAGGGGTGCTCGTGTGATTCTGGTGAGGGCATGTTGTGAAAACGGGAGACCAGGACTTGGCACGTGGCATGCGCGGCTCGCGGGCACCGACCGGCCCGTGGGTCGCGAGGGCTCGAAAGTGTACCAGGAGCACGAACGGCCAGCGATGACAGGACCATAATGTTCACTGTCACAAGCATTTCATTTGATTATAAACGTGGTCCAGGAAGAATTCAACAAGGAAGTCAGTCCTTGGTATGACGCTGCCGCGACTGGAGGCAAACCGGCACCGCGCCCGGAGCCCGGCGAGAAGCCCTACTGAGCGACCCTGGCCTGCTTTGCTGAACTGCATGAAATTTCGATCATCTGCATGTGCTGCAGCACCGTAAGAGGTGAACGTTAAGAGCTCTGGACTGTTCACGGTGTGAAGTTGACCCCTGACTAGAGTGCACCTGATTTCCTCGCAACGCAGCGGTTCGCGCGCGTTTGCGTTGCACGAGTGGACTGCTTACCTGTCTTAGGCACCATCTGCGAAAGGCTGCTTCGCTGCTGCGAGCGGCCGCGGCTCTAGTTGTCCTTGCCGCGGCCGCGCCGCGAAGTTGCATTTTGGGGTCGGGCTCCTCCTCCCAACATACAGCGCTCGTCGCGGGCCTCGGCCAGCCGATAGCGGCGTCGCCGCAGCCTTGAAAACCCGAACAGTTGTTTAAGGTTGGCGATGTGACAGAAGGCGGCGGGGAACCGTCCGAGGAAACGCCCTGCTTGGGACCTGAATCCTCAAGAGCCCAGCGCTGCCTAAGACGCGCGAGTACTGACATTTGCAGCTCTTCAAAATTGCGTCCTGGTAAAAGGCTGCTCAAATCATCGCGGAAACAGCAGCCCGGAGAATTCGCGCGACCCTATCGCCAACGCGGTGACGCAAAGGACCCTATCTAGACGACATAGCGGCAGGAATCTATTATCTGTATGCTGTGCTAAGTCAGGCGAGCTGTCCCACAGTTTTGTGACTTCATGGGCACAGCTAGCGGCAGTACAGTAGACCCATGGGTCCCAGCCGAAAGGAATGCAAGCTGCCTCGACTCACTGCGCTTGCAGCTGTTACCTCGCGACAGTAGGCAACGCGGGCCCTACTGTAACAGCAGTGATGTCAGCGGAGGCGAATTGGGCGTGAGCAATAGCGGGAATCTACAATGGTCGTTGACCTCAGATGGAGCTTCGCATGTGGAACTCCATCTCTGCTCGCAATGACCGCATCCGCGAGCCCTCGCATGTGCCATGCCTACCTATGCGGCGAATAAAAACTCATCCTGCAATCTGTTCGACAAACGATGTACTCCTCGCGATCGACCCCTGTGCACACTTCCTACCGCGCCAGCGCTCTCGTCACTCGGGCAGACAGCACGCTACTGTGCCCCTGGCTCGTTCGCTCACGCCCATTTGCAACCCCAGCCACTTCTAAAAAAACTGTCATTGACAAGACAGCCCACGGATGCACCAAAACTCATGCAATGCTTGCTTACTGTGGACTATACACAACACTGGTGCACGCATGCCCCGCACGCTGCATGCTCACTCGTCGTCGCTCTCAAACTTGGTCGAGAAGGTGGCCTGTGGGTCGATGGCACCGCCGCGGTACGACCCGCGCTTCTTCTTAGTCTTCTCGTGACGGAAGTCCCTGGGGTTGTGGGGTGACGGGCAGGGGCAGCGGGTGCAGCTCAGTATGCAGGGTCAAAGGTACGTTGGGGTCCACGAGGTAGCAATGCGCTGTAGTAGCAGTTGGCGTACGACCTGCAACCGCACTCGGCATCACGCAATAGAAGACTGCGCCCATGCGCCATCGCCGCCGTGCATATGTAGCCTATGTAGCCTATGTTTAGCCGGGTTAATATGTAGCATTCACGGTTAGTCAGGGAGGTTCCGCTCGTGTGATCGGATACGACCTACGGACACGTGCGGCCAGTGCTTGCGGTGCAGGTACTCACTTGCCACGGACAGCGCCCAGGATCTGCTGCGCCTTGAAGCCCCAGCCCCCCTGCCCGAATGTCCCCTCGTACGAGTTGTCGATCGCGCCCTTCTTGTCCAGCCACTGCGACAGGGAACAGACAGCCACACACCGAAATTAGCAACAACACCAACGCGTTCGATTGGGCGCAGCAGAGCCAGCAAGGCGAGGTGCATGAGGTCAATAGTGCACGCCGTTGCTACACGTGCAAGCCTGCCGGGTTATTGCACCAAAGGCAGTGCGCCCTCGCCCTTGCTCTCACCTCGTCCGCCTTGACTCGTTGGAAGGGCACGCCCTTGCCCTTGCCGTTGAGCCCCGGCGACGCTGACCGGTCCCGAGACGCTGACCGGTCGCGCTGCGGGAGCAACACCACAGTGCAGCAGCTTGTTAGAGCGGTTGGCAAAACCTTACAAGCAACGCCATTACATAGCACACCGGTAGGTAGGTACTCAGCCGCATGATGAGATACACCAACAGCCGCCCGACACACGCCATAAGCTTGAGGCACCGGTACGGCTTCACCCAGCCCCTAGCCTGCAACCCAGGACTGCCCACCTTTCCGGAGTCCTCTTGCGACGGCTTAGCCTCCGGCTCAGCCGCAGGCTCCTTCTTCTCCTCCTCCTCCTCTTCCTGCTCCTGCTTCTTATCCTTCTTGCTCTTCTTTCCCGCCTTAGCTTCCTCCTTGGCGTCCTCCTCCTGCTCCTGCTCCTCCGCCTTAGCCTGCTTGTCCTTCTTCTTCTTGTCCTTCTTAGACGACTTGGGCTCGTCCGCCTCCGCCTCAGCGGCAGCCTCGGCCTCCGCCTTCTGCTTCTTCTTGTCCTTCTTAGCGGACTTGTCCCCCTTATCCTGTATGCAAGGACACACGCGGGCATAATACACTTCAGCCCCGTTCGCAGTGCAACAGCAGGGACGGTCACGCGCAGACGCACAGACGAACCAGACACCGTCCAGCAATGCAGGCTAGGATCTCAGATTTGCCCCCAAACAGACGCAGTGTGCGCCTGTTCGGACAAGTGCCCCCTGTCACGGCATTCTTCCACGGAGCGCTGGGTGCCATCCCTGCCGCCAGCCAAACGGTAAGCCGCATTTCACGGACACGAGTCCCACCTGGTGCCCATTCGCCTCTGGCGCTGGCTCAGCTGCTTGCTGCTCCTCCTCGTCCTTTTTCCGCTTCTTGTCCTTCTTCGCAGACTTCCCTGCATCCTCCTGCGGTCAACGGGACAGCAAACGGCGTGCCCCGGTCAGCCATGCTATACGCGTTGCGAATAGCAGGCATGGGCTTAGAGGCCGTGCTGGTGGCGGTAGCCCAAGGGCGCAACCAACGGTGGCAGGCGGTCTGTTGACGCTTGCTTTTGAGAGTGTCAGAGAGCTACTATCAGAAAACACTCATCACGCCGCGGGGGCGCTCGGTGTTGTCAGCGAATCTCTCTGCCGCTAGGCGGGCGATGTGCACCCCATCTGAAACTCAGCCGCCACAAGGGTAGGCGGTCCGAGGGATTAACAGGGGTACATGGCGATTGGGCAAGCACGGCGACCGACATACGTGCAGGCGTTCGATCGCTATCGGCATTTGACGTCGCTGCTGCACCGGTCGTTGCGGCAAACGGCTGCACGCCTTCTGGCGAGGTGGTGTCTGGTAGTTAACCCTGTTGCAAGCTGACCTTGGGTTCCTCCTTCACAGGCTCCGCCTCTTCCGCCGCATCCCCCTTCTTCTTTTTCTTGTCCTTCTTCTCCTTCGTCTGCGCAGAGCAGAACGCAAGTAAAGGTTCAACCGCTGTCCCAGGTTGTCAGGCTTACACGGCTGCCTGAACAGAGAGCACCAGAGCCTCATCGGAGACGAGCTTTTTCCTGGGGGTCAGCGCGCCACAGTACCGTGCACCCTCCCCCCTCACCTCAACACCGTTGGCTTCGGGTGCAGCTTGCTCCTCCTCCTCAGCCTTCTGCTTCTTCTGCTTCTTGTCCTTCTTCCCCTGCACGAATAACGTCGAGACCAGTCTCAGGTAAGCCACACTACGATACTCTTATCCAAATCAAGTCACGCATCACGTCTACACTCGTCCATCACGACGCGACGATCCTGAACGTTCAGCAAAACGGGTTACGACCTTGGGGGCCTACACGCTGTGTGGGGTGTCAGAGAGCTACTATCAGAAAACACTCATCACGCCGCAGGGGCGCTCGGTGTTGTCAGCGAATCTCTCTGCCGCTAGGCGGGCGATGTGCACCCCATCTGAAACTCAGCCGCCACTAAGGTAGGCGGTCCGAGGGATTAACAGGGGTGCATATGGTCCTCCAAAGGAGTGACTGGAGCCACCACGCAAGCACTCCAAGTGTAAAGCCCCCGTACCTCCTTAGGCTCCTCCTGAGCCTGGGGCTCAGCCGCTGCCTCCGCCTTCTTTGCCTTCTTGTCCTGTAGGAGCCACCGATGCGGGCACATGTGTCACTTATACAGGCATGTCACTGTTCTGTGCAAGCCGGGAACGTACGCTGCCGTGCTCACGGCACGTGCCAAGGGTTGACGCGGTAGCCTGCGAGGCAGCCCACACGCACAGGACTGCGAACCCTAGCACTTACAGGCCCCGCTACATCCCAGATCTGCCGCGCTAATGCCCTCACCTTCTTGCTCTTTTTATCGGTTTCCTCGACCTGCGGAATGGCACATACATGGCGGCGCGAGCGGTTGAACTGGCGGCTTGCGCTAAGCGGTCAAGGATATACTGCTATGCACTTGACTGATAATGCTGCAGGTAACAGGCTGCTGCAACAAGAAGGGTGTCAAGGCTGTGCTTGGGCTTAGTAGCAACCCTTCGAGAAGGTTTTTACTGCGCCGACAGGCCGCTGGCCCCCGCCCGCAACAACCCCTTTGCATTACAGCCCTAATGACGACAGCACACACCATGCCAAGCACTTTACCGCAGTCTCCTCCAGCGAACCCGCGTCCGAGGCCGCCGCAGAGGGCAGCTCGCGAAACCTCTTGCCAAAACAGCTCACCTCCATCTTTTGCTTCTTGACCTTCACCTCTTCGTCCGCTGCCTCTTCGCCCTTGCGCTTCCCGTCCTTCTTGCCCATAATGGCTATCTCGCAGGCGTTGAAGGGCAATTGGCTAAGTTGGGGCGGAGCAAGAGCAGGATGGCCTATCGCAATCAGAATAATGATGTGAATGCCTTATGCTGGGGATGGAGAATAGGCTTGGAGCGTTCGCCTTGCAACCAAAGCGGTTGTCCGGTAGTGCCGTACACGTCAGGAAACCTAGATTGCGTGCCACCCAGGTACAGGGTACATACCGCCTCGGCATGCAACCATACAAGGGATGAGCGTCAAAGCTGCAACTGCTAAAGCGTCGGTCCCAGGCCCTAAACAGGCAAAGCCACCGCAACCTACACGGCAGAACACCAAGGGGAACCAGTGGCCCCGAACCGGGTCAAAACACCAACACGACCCCTGGAGCACGCCTGAAGCATTCAACGTAAAGCGGTTCTACAAGCCCACGTTTAGCCGGGACCCATGGCAGGAGCTTGAGCGTACTGCAGCACCCCCGGCCCCAAGCCAGCCAGTCCAGCGGACCCAGACCCCGACAGGCGGAACAGACGACCAGGGTAAGTGTTGCACCGTTCCGTGTTGGTGCGTGAAGGCCATATTACGGTCGCTGTGCGCACCGGCCTCCTGTTAGACCTGGGAGCCCCCCACAAGGTCCTTGGGCTTGGTTTGTGTCCATGGCAGCCGTCCGTGGGACGAAGGCGACGGGTTGCCGGTGACTTTAATAAGCAAAGGTACAGGCGTTCCACTACTAGCCCAGAGAGCTGTAACCAGCTTTGTTGATCTCCAAGGTGGCCTTGCCGTGTGCCAGTACACGCACGGACCGTACCACACAAGGCCCGAGCGCGCCAGGGGGCAGTGTGCGCACCGCCACCTGCTGACGACTAGCAGCGAGGCTGCGCTCCAGATAGTCAACTCTTAAAACTCATCTCTGCACATGGAAATGGGAGCTTAGCGGGGTTTTGTGCTGAGTGAGTTGCGTTGCGGAGCGGCAGGGTGGTCTGTGCCACGGTGTGCTAACACCCGTGTGCACACGGAAGGTCTCCAGTACAGCAAGTCACGCAGGCTTGGGAAGTTACAAACCGACGCCTAACCTTTGTTGCCTTCACTGTTCTACAGGAGGAGCTGCGCACGGCGAGGCTTCGCAGTAAGCAGAGCCCGTTCGCGCCAACTTGGGTTTAAGTCCCCTTCTGCTGCCTTTCCGGGAGCCATGGCGGCAGGAAAACCAACTCCCATGGCTACCGAGAAGATACAAGAGGTATACTTGAGCGACTCTGCCTGTCGCGAATTGTCCTGCTGAAAGCGATGTCGCTTTGACCTTTCCTTTGCTCGACGCAGATGCTGGAGGAGAACTTCCGCTTCATAAAGGCAATCGCAGAGCAACAAAACCTTGGTCGGGTGCAGGAGGTGAACCAGTAAGTGCAAGGGTTCTTGCGGGGAACCGCTGCCGCGGCACGCCCAGGTGCTAGGGGCATACCAACACCGTTAGTGCAAGTCTGCCACGCCAGCTCCCAGCACCTCCCGCAGTCACTGAGCCCATACCCGAACTGCTTGACCTCTGCCCCCTCTGCAGCTTGCAGCCACTTGCCAATTGCAGCTTGCTGCAGGGCTGGCCAACCTCCACACATTTGCAGCGAGTGAAGAGCACCAATCGAGCACCTTCAGTATGCTTTGCCCACTGGCGCAAACCATGTTCTGCAGGTACCAGCAAAAGCTGCAAGAGAACCTCATGCTTCTGGCGGCTGTAGCTGACGCCTACTCGCCTGCGGCCATGGCTGCGGCAGCGGCAACTGGCCAGGTAGGCGTACGGCGCACTGCCGTCACCCACAAGCTTGGGCAGCACAGCACGTTACGATATCAGGCCTCGCACCCTCACATGCTGCACAGCTCGCATTAGCAATACAACGCCCATCAGCTGTTGACCTTCAGCTGCGTGCTCATACACCAGGACTACCCCATTCCAAGAAGGCAGGCCAGCAGGCCATGCAATCGCCTGCGTTACAGGGGTCGTCAGGGTGGCAATAGCAACTACTGTATGCTCCGATTGGCCTAATTGCTTGTCCCCCTGACCAACAGGCGCCCGCAGCGGCGGCCCCGAGGCCGGCTGCACCTGCGGCTGCCCCAGTGCCAGGCGCTGGCGCGGCCCCCGGCGGCTTCCCTGGCGGCATGCCGCCGCAGCAGCAGCAGCCGTTCATGGGGCTGCCCGGCCAGCTGTCCAACCTCACGCCCCAGCAGGCACAGCAGGTCATCCAGCTGGCGCTCGCCAGGCAACAGCAGCAGCAGCAGGCTGCAGGCGGGGCGGGCTTCCAGCTGCCCGGCCTGAACCTTGGGCAGGGGCAGTAACTCGGAGCGCAAGCGGGCCAAGCAGCGCGTGTATGGCGTGGATGCCATGCGACAGGTCTAATGATTTGCACGTCGTGGAGTATTTGGGTGCGTCTACAAGCTGCCTTGAGCCGGTTGAGGGCCGCTTTTCGTATCGTATTAGCGTGGTGCGTGGTTGGACGGGTGCCTGGCCGTGGTTGCCTGGGCGCGAGCGTGCGTACCATGTGCAAGGGTCCTGATGGTGACATGGATGACTGTTGGCTCCAGGGCCACGCACTGTGCGTATCCTGTATGACAAGCGGTGTGCTGTAGCGTGTGGTGGTGTGCTGGGGCCCATGACATCATGCCCATTGTCGTTCTCTGGTGGGGCGGCCAGCAGACGGCCGAGCTGTGCACTACTTGAAATCGGCTTAGGGCTGCCAGGAATCTGGAGCAGGGGCCTATCACCGGATACAGCCAGTGTGTTTGGTGCTACCTGCGATACGTTAACATGTGGTGCGGTGCTGCCAGGTGCTCTCTCCCCTGCGGGCGCGTGGGTCTGGCTGGGACATACGCCATGCGCTCCACCTTTGTGTGCTTATGACAGTGTGCGCTTCGTGCGCGCTAGGCGGTGCACCTGTTGGCAAAGCGTTTGGTGGCAGTGGTCAGAAAGCTTGCCTGACCTGGTGCGACCACCGAGGCGTGGGGTCAGAGGGGAGAAGGTTCCAGGCAAGCCTTCCAACCTCAGTGGCGTGGACTGCATATGCCAATGGAAAGTGGTCTGAGCTATACAAGCATGTAATGTGGTTCATGGCGCAGTAACGGGATACATATGGCCCTTTTTGTTCCTATAATGCGGCATTGTGGACCGCAGAGAACCATGCCCAGTGCCTGACCTTTGCTGACTGATGCGGGCCACTGCGGGCTAGCCGGAGCTGCCGCCTACCTGCTGCTCCACCATGCTGCTACACACTCCACTATGCCGTACCATGTTGCACGAACATAGTTTCCTAGGCGTGTGAGGCTTCCAGCCTGGCAACAGGTGCTGTCCCGTGTTGTCCCATGCTGTCCCGTGCATCCCGCGCGCCCTGCAGGACCCGACACGGTCGCTCGCGGTTTGCGGTGACGACCTGGTGTGTGTTGTGCTCCCCTGGGCGTCCGTGTGTATCAACACGTGGGGTGCGGTCGTGTCGTTGGGGATGGCTACCCGATGGACAGGTGAGGGCTGGGCGGGGGACGGGAGCTGGGGCCTCCACGCACCTCTGCGCCTCGCACCTTGAGCCATCTTCCGCCTGCCCTGCTCCCCTCCCTTGGTCATGCGTGTCATGCTCGTGCATGCCACTGCGCTGCGCCTGCACCGCCGCCATTGGGGCCTGCCTTGTACACACCTTGAATTTTTGCACCGCCATGCCCCCTCATGCGGCCCCTGTTGCACGCCTCCCTGACCAGGACGCGGCTGGCGAACGGTGGCGCTGCTCTACCTGCGCTCCTGGCATAGGTAGGTAGGCCGCTTGCATGCACGACAGACCGTACGACACGCGCGCGGGCGATTGGTAACGGTTGCACGGCAGCGTGACGCTGTCTTACCCGCTAGCGCAGCACTCCTGACCAACGAGCTGACCATTGGGAGTGCTGGTGGACCGCTGGCGGCGTCGCCGCTGACACGAATGCGTATGGCACGTGCGATGCCGAAGAGGTGCAGGGGTAGGGGTAGCGACCCCTGCGGCTGGTGCGGCTTAATTGTACCAGCGCAGGGATGAGAACAGCAACCGCAGCAAGCACGCGACAAAGCATTGACGTCTTGCTGTCGCTCCCTTCTCCAGCGTTAATCCCATTATCAGGTGTTGCACCGCGGCTCCTTCGGCGTCGGCGCCCCAACCACCAACCGCCACCAGCGGCCGGAGAAGTGGGCGATCCGTCCGCTGCCTTCGCGCCAGCCGCCAACCGGCGCAGCCGCCGGCGCCGTCGCCGGCGGCTCCGACCTCCAGGCGCCCCTGCAGTTCGCTGCCGAAACGCCTACGTGCGGCATGGCGGCGGCGGCGGCGGGCGCGGCACCCGGCGCCCCGGGCGGCGGGCGAGGATACGCGTCGTGGACGGGTGTGGCGGCAGCGGGACGCGGGGCGGGCGCGGGGCGGCGGCGGTGGCACCGGGAAGCGCCAGCCAGAGCCACAGCCAGGCCTTCATGCATGCCGTTCGCCATGCCGTCGTCATCCCCCTGCCAGCGGGCAGAAGCAAGGTGCGCTAGGTCCTGGCCCTGGCCTTACCCTGTAGCTTCATAATGCACCTTGTGCCGCGTCCTCGGGTGCCAGTAAAGTGTGCCGGGTGCCCGAGTCCGTACGGAGGTCTTTCTCCGGTGTGCCAACACCAAGGCGTGCGCTAAGGGCCTACTTCAATGCAGCACCGTTGTGCATCCGAAAGTTCATGCATGGTCCGTGACCTCCATCAATGATAACGCCCTCCTTGACCATTGATGAGTATGAGGAGGATGACAGGGAGGAGAAGGCCGACGCGGCGGAGTCCCTGCGGGCCCTGCAGAGCAGCACGGCTAAGGTGCTGGTGACGTACAAGGAGCCGCTTGTTAGGCTTCTGCACATCCTCCTGGGCGAATACGACAAGCTATGAATGGTCGGGCAGGGATTTGCACACGGTCGGGCGTGTCCAACAGGCCAGAACCCAGCAGTGGTGAGTGTGTGGAGCGGCAGAGGTCGCGCAACGCGCGCGCGCGGTCTTACAGGACAGGACGATGCGTGGGGACTCGTAAGGGAGCGGTGGTGTCTGAGGCAGCGGCGGTGGTGGTTGTTGAGGATGTGCTGGTTGGACGCAGCAGCAAGGCATGACCGAGGTGACACTCGAGCGCATGGGAGAGTCTCTCCTGCTCAAGCGGCCTGTGGCATGGGTTCAGTACCCGGCCGGCGGCTGCTTGTCTATTTGCGGCACAAGTAAATGAGATGTGATGTCAGTCGACCAAGGCTGTGTGCCTTGCAGTCAACCCAGAATGGCAAGCATGGCTGGGTTGTTGCCCTGGGTGTTGCCCTGGGTGCCTTGCTGGGCTGGTTAGGCGCAGCGCTCACAATGACTTCATGACGCGCAAAGCGTCATGTAAACAGTGTAGTGTATGTGCCGCACGTACTGATTGTACTGTATGCTCCCTCAACACCGAGCAGGGTTCAGCAGCAAAGGAGGAAGTCACGCAACACCACCGTGCGTCCGCCAACCCCAGGTGAGGGCACTGTGTATTAACGGCAGCTGCGGCAGGAGCGGGAGCAGCTTCATGCCGCCTCTGCATGCAGCGTGCCGTACGCTGCTGACTCTTCCAGATTTCCACAGCCCAGCGCACCAGCCAAGCCAAACCCTCCACAGGCCAAAAAAAAACAGGCCGCTAACCCACCCGCCGCTATACCGGTAGCCCACATACAGCTTGTCACTCCCGTCCCCTCCCCGCTCTTGCCAGTCATCCCGCCCTGCCCCTCCCGTCTGCCCTCCTCCCCAAAAGGAGGTCGCCACCCCCAGCATCGCGAACTCGGCCATCATCCCGCCGTCCCCGTACGTGCTCATCGCTGGCGTCCTCATGGACAGTCATGGAGACCTCCAGGGACGCCCCGGCGTGTGGGGTGTTGGCGCTCTCCTGCAGAACACGCATACCGGTGTAAATGCGAATATTTCAATGCTTGTAAAGCACAGTGAAAAGTGGCGGTGCGCTGCCTGCCCCTGCCCGTGGGCCTGGCCCCGTCCCTGTTGGTCCTCATCCGGTCCCCGTCTCCCCTGGTCCCCATGCGTGTCCCCAGGTATCGCGGCAACCTGAAGGGCTGTGTGTCTGCTCACCCCCATCCTGTGTCGTATCAAGTGGCAAGGATGCGGCGTGCACGGTGCCTACATCTCCACGCTGTGACCCAGAAGCTTTGAAACCTGCTCCGAAGCCCCGAGCACGCTCGCCAGCACGACGGTTGCCGTTGGACTAGGCACCTGTTGAGTCAAGGTGGACATAGTGCGTTGCACTTGGTGCTGTAGGTAGTAAATTGATTTTGTGCACAGTATGCTCGCCCTCGTGTCCGTGGACGATGCTATGACCTGACATCCCCGTTACGCCCTGTAACACACGTATGCCAGTCAACACGATCAGCGATGGAAAAAGTAACAAAGCCGTCCTTTGCCGGGGGCTCTGGCATCGCGCCAGGTGCTGCTGCATTCAACTTGGGTATTGCTGATAACAGCCCGGGCAGGCGAACTCGGGCTTCTCGAACCAGTATAGCTGGCTCACGCATACCTACTCGACCGGCAGCTTCATCGTCAGCGGTAAGCATAGCCCGTCCTGAGCAGCTGGGGGTTTGCTTCAAAGCAACGCAATACCCATAAGCCGCATCGTTTGGATGGCGAACGCAATCGTGACAACCAGTATTTTGTCACATATAAGCATGTGCCACAGCGAGTTCAGCGGCGGCTTTCGCGCCATCTTAGGGGCCGACTGCTGGAGTGTGCTCCCGTTCCCTTTCCCCTGGCATGGACACCTTTTTCAAAGCATAAAAGAAGTCACACGCCGCATCTTGAGCTGATGCACACCCCACGTATGGCCGTAAAGCTTACCCCGCCGCTCCGACAGTGCGGGCTCTTTCGGCACACCTGTCGACGTGGTCCCACGCCCCTCCCCCTCTGCATGACCACAGGCTTCAGCCACTGCGGCAGGCAGCACTATGCCGGGTGCTGGGGCTGGTACTGCTTCGCGACCGGCAGCCGGTCCTGCTCCCGTGCAGCCCACGCCAGTTTTTCCCGTTGGCGTGCCGTCGTTCGGCGGGCCAGCAGGGCCGACTGCAAGCAGCGGGTTCTTGGGCAAGCCAGCAGCAGTACCGCCGCTGAACCTTGGAGGCTCTTCGCAGCAGCAACAGGCGCAGCCGGCGCACGCGGCGGGAGCGCCCAGTGCTCCGAACCCTCCAGGGGGTGTCGGTGGTCAAGTGCCGGTCTTTGCTGTTGGTGCCGTGGGTGGGTACGCAGCACACTTCCACTGTGCTCCTGTAGTGCTGGAGCGGGGTAACATGCGCTGTACTAGTGTGTTGCTGAAAGTGACCGGGATTCGACTAAGCATGGCAGGGTGTGAAGCACGTAGGAACTGAACTTCCGGTTGAACACCAAGTCACGGAGATTGCATGCAACCATTCCTGCGGTGATTGTATGGGCTAGTGGCACTCTTCCACTGATCGCAAAACTGCACGGGTATCTTTGCAGGGTCGCAGCCTGTCAGCCTTGGCACTCCGCGTCTATCCAGTCGCCGCCGTCACGGCAAGCCACACGGCAGCTCACCGACCGGCGGCGCGCCTCCCCCAGCGCGTACGGCAGCCAGCGCTGCTGCAGGATCCGCTGCAGCCCCGTTAGCGCCAGGTGGACCTGCTAATACTAGCGCAGCAGGTGCTGCTGGGCCTGTGCCCATGAGCCCCTTCTCCCCCATCGCCATGACGCCCATGGGGGAGCACACGTACCGCCTGTTCAACGGCGTGTCCGGTGGACCCGCAGCCGGCGCTGCCAAGGTGCCCGGGTCCGTCGGCGACAACGCCTCACCCATGGACATCACCCCACAGGTGTGGTTATGGGGTGGCTATGTCGTTGCTGTCGTACATGACGCATTTGCTCTTGTGCCTGCCAGCGTGCAACTGATTTGTGTGGCAAGCGCGCGGAACAACGGTATGCCTGCACGTCTGCTGCACCGTTATGCTTGTTGTTGTTGGACGCCCTTGCGTGCAGGGCTCCTGCGCGAGCAACATGTCCGCGGCATCGAACGTGTTCATCCTTTCGCCTATGGTGGGCAGCTTCGGGTTCGGCCACCAGGTAAGCCCTCCGAGAGCCGGAGCTGCACCACAGTTGCATGCAAGGGCAGAGTGTTGAATGGTCGTGGCCCACAAAGTCGCCGCGACCTTGAATGCCATGCACACGCCCATGCAGGGGCAGCAGGCAGGTGGACCGGCCGGCAACGCCGCTGGAGGCGGGAGCGGTAAACCTGCCATGGCCCCCAGCCCAGCACCTTTCCAAGGCTTCTCCGCTGCGACAATGGAGGTGCGGGGCATCTCGTTCCGCCAGCACTCCTCGCCGTTCCCTTGCCGTGTCCTTGCCGCATAAACCTGTGACAACTCTGCCAGTTCCTGTCCAGCTACGCTGAACCTTTGTTGCATTGTGTGCACTGTGCAGATGCCTTCCCCTGCGCCCATGTTCAAGGCCGCACCCACAGCAGCGGCGGCGCCGCCTGCAGCGGCTGCCTTCGCACCTGGGCCACCGCCTTCCGGCCATGCTGCGTTCGGATCAGCAGCCCCGGCCCAAGCTACGGCCCATGCAGAAAGCGCACCTGGTACTGCCGCGCCTACCGCAGCCTCCTTCCCGAAGTTCTCGGTGCAGATCCCCATGCCAGCCTTCGCTGGCCAAGGGTCCAGCAGCCAGTTCTCCGTCCAGATGCCTGGAGCGCAGGAAGTCCGTGACCTCTTCTCCTCTGCGTCCTCGGGACCTGCCGTCGCCGCTCCAGTACCTGCAGCAGCGGCCAAGAAGACTGGGGCCGGGGACCAGCCAGGCACGGGAACGGGCAGCAACTCACCCGCCAACGACTGCCAGCCGGCTAAGGACAGCGCCCCCAAGTCAGCTCGCATGGCATCCAGCGCTGCCGCTGCTCCTGCTGGCCCCTCCGCCCAGCCACCGGCTCCGGCGGCGGCCGCTGCTGCACCGGTGGCTGACAAGGACAGCTTCCAGCTCGAGAGCGTAGCAGCAGTCCTAGAGCAGATGGCGCAGCAGGTGCGGAAGGCGGCCGCAGCGAAGGCGTGTGCCGTGGCGGAGGCCAACGGCGCCAGCCGGAGCGAGGCGCTGCAGGCCGGCAGGGACGCGGGGGAAGCAGCTGCTGCGGCTTCCGAGCCGCTGCTGCAAGCTAAGGCCCTGCTGCAGCAGCTGCAGGGGCTGAATCTAGGGGGGGCGTCCGCTCCTTCGGACCTACAGCCCAACATGCTTGCAGCCATGGCTGCCGCGGCTGCTGCCGAAGCGGCTGCAATGCCCAAGCCGGGATCTGAGCAGGGCGTGGCGGCACCTGCACCAGTGGGGCAGGCGGCAGCGACGCCGGCAACGACCAGCGCAGCGCCTTCGGCTGGGCAGCCTGCGCAAGGAGTAAGCTCAGGCCCTGCAGCGACCGGCAGCGCGCAGCCTTCGATCCCATTCGTCTTTGGGGCAGGGAAGGCTGCCGCAGCGACGAGCAGCGCCACAGGGGCACCTGGCACCAGCACGCAACAGCAGCAGGAGGCGAAGGGCCCGCAGGGTCCCATTCCCTTTGTCTTCAAGGGCTCTCCAACTGCACCCAAGCCCGCGCAGGCAGCCCCCAAGCCAGCCATGCCCTCTTTCACTTTCACCGCTTCGGCGCCTGCTGCGCCCCAGCCAGCACCAGCACCGCAGCCCGCACCTGCAGCCCCCTCCCAGCCCTTCGTGTTCCGCGGTTCCCCGACGCCACCTCAGCGCGAGAGCTCTCGCTCGTCTGGGGCCGCAGCTCCGGGTGTGCAGCAGCAGCAGGCCGCAGCCACGAGCCACACGGCACCCACGTTTGTGTTCCGAGGGAGTCCGTCTGCGTCCACCACCGCATCCGGCAAGAGCTCAGCAGCTGGCGGCCGTGCCCCCGCGGCGCAACCCCAGCCAACCCAGCCGCAGCAGCCGACGGTGTCCTCCTCGTCTGGGTGGACCGGGGCGCCTCAGCGGTCTGCAGCCACGGCGTCGCAGGACGCGCCACAAAAGTCGTCAGCGTTTAGCGCAGGGGCGGCCAGCAGCAGCGCGACCACGGGGGCGAATGCAACGTCGCCTGATGCTGAGTCGTATCCATGGTAGGTGCCAGAGAACGCATGCCAACCGATTGTGATGGTCAAAACCGTTAGGTCTTGGGGGCGGGGCCTGAGGCCCCTTCGGGGAGTGGATACATTTCGTGCCTTTGGGGCCAGGACTAACCACATCCTTCCCCGGAGTTGTTGTAAGAGTACGAGGTGCGCAAGGACGGCAACAGGGCACCAGGGTCGAATTTTTTCAGCATGCCGTTGTTTACCTGCTTGGTTGCAGGTCGAGTGGAACCAGCGGCGCGGCTGGTAACCGTTTCCGTGTCAAGGTCACTCCGCGCAAGGGGGCCCGGGGCACCGCTGGCTTCCACGCGCCCTCGGCGGGGCAACCTGCGGCAGCGCAGCCGCAGGCCGCGCAGGCGGCCCCTAGTAGCAGTGCTGCGCCTGGTGCCTCGGCGCCGTCGCGGACACCCTCAGGGGGGATCGGACGTTTTGGAGGGCAGGCGGCGGCACAGCCAACAAGCGGACCCAGCGGAAACAGCAACAGCAGCAGCAGCGGCGCGAACTTCATGGAGCTGCAGGTGCGAGCCCGTGCGTGGCAGACGCGGGAAGGGGAGGGGGGAAGTACAAAGCTAGGCAGCAACACAGGGGTGCAGGGACAGTACACTGGAAGGGTAAACGAATATTGGACAGGATGAAGTGCTTAGCGGCGGGCTGGCTGCATATGGGCTCAGCACTTGACTCCAGATTTTGCAAGGGGCGTGTTGGGTGCGGAGCCGGGTATGTAGGTGTACTCTGGCAAACAGCGGTTTGCAAAGAGCCGACCCGGTAACCCCGCACACCCCTTGACTATTTCTACAGGCACTGCGCGTCAAGCAGACGGCAGACGAGAAGAAGCAGAGCGGCAACGCCAAGTACGAGCAGAACGACTTCAAGTGAGTTCTTGCTAGTACTCCTTAAAATTTGCGGAGATGGGGTCCCATGCTTCCTGACGTGGCCTCATGACGTTACAGCAATCGCTGCGCCACGCCCGGACAGGTCCGCTGAGAAGCTGTACAGCGAGGCCATCGACCTGCTGGAAGGGCAGCTGCAGGGCACCATCGGCCCGCAGCTGTCGCAAACGCGGATGCAGCAGCTGTTTCCCTCCCTCCGGACCGAGATAGCGGTGCTGTACAGCAACAGGTGAGGAGCCGTGTCCGCCTAGGAGGACTACTAGCCGAGGTGCAACTGCCTGTGCTTACAGAGCGTGTTGCAACTAGCAGGGCGGCGGGCGCACCTTATGGCACGAGCCCACCTGGTTAGCTCGTGCCGGCCATGCATCCGCCGACCAGGCCTCCCGTTGCTGCCCCTGGGCCCTAGCGAGGGAGGTTTTACATGTAGCAAGCGGCCATGCTCCATGCATGTGTAATACTGACGTGTTGTGGCGTGCAGGTCGGGGTCTCGGCTTATGGTCACCAAGCCGTTGTCGGCGCTGCGTGACGCCCTGCGCGCCATGGAGCTGGACCCGCGCTTCATGCGAGCAGCCAGCCGCGCCGCCACGTGCCACTGCAGGTGGGCAGCTCCTGCACATGCATGTGCCTGCTTGCCCTCGCTTACGGCACGCAGTTGCTCTGTCGTGTCGCTCTCCGACTCCAGGTTCCTGTACGCTTTTGCTGTTGCGCAGGCTGGGTGACTTCTCATCCGCGCACCAAGTGGTTCAGGCCGCCATGGACAGGTGCTCGGCGTCGTCCGCGCACTACTCGGTGAGACCAGAGTCCCACGTGATAGTAGCCCAGGCAAAGTCTCTACCGAAGCGCATATCCATGCTGGTTTGTGTCGGTACGCAGCGGCCTGGACGGTAATCTGATCATGTTGGAGTCCTGTGCCACGCAGGACATGCTCAAGAAGCTGAACGAGGTGGTGGAGATGGGCTCAAGGTAAGGACAGCGGACCCTGGCATGGGCGCTGTGCGACCAGTGCACGTGCTGACCGACGAAGGTTGCAACAAGAGCATTTGGTGCTGCGCTTACAGGCCCTTGGTGTACGTTTTCAGTTCAGTAGCATGCCGTGTCGCTATCGCAGGGCCCGTCAAGCGTCGGCAGCCGCCGTTGCGGCTGCTGCGAGCGGCGCGAAGGACAAGCTGCAGGCGGCGGTGGAGCAGCTGGGCGCCATGAGGGACCAGGTCAGCACACAGCACACATACCAACAGCCTATGCTTGAACACACGCGTTTACGCTTGTAAACGTTCATTACCGGGCATAACAGACAGCATGACGCTACCGTTATTGCTACCACCGCAGTTGGGCTTCTGCGATGTGATGGCGGCCGCCCGCGCCGTGCTGCTGCTGCGGCTGGGCAGCCCGTCGGAGGCCTTGTCCCACCTCACGCCGCACGGGGAGGCCACGGAGCAGCAGCGCAACGCCGGCTGGCGGCTGTGGCTTACCGTGCAGGCCAAGTACTTCCTGGGCGACCTGCAGGTGAGCCTGCAAGCACACAAGCAGCTATGTACCCCATACGGTAGTCCCCTGGTGGCCTTGGCCCCGCTACCCCTTCTCCCTGTCCGGCGCACTCCCCTGCACGTGTCTAAACTGTTCCTGGCTTCTTTTCCCTACCCCACACAGGAGGCTCTGGGCGCGAGCCAGGAGCTGCACCGCGTGCTGCTGGCCAACCCAGGGCAGGAGGCCAGCGAGAAGCAGCAGCAGCAAGGTGCCGAGGCCTCGCAGTCGGCGTACGCCATCTCGTCGCACGTGACGGTGCCCTCCGCCGCCCTGGTGGCGGAGCTGGGGGCGGCCATCCAGCAGCAGCTCAAGCTCAAGGTGCGTGTGGCATACGGGGAAGGAGCGTACGCTGCGTCATACAGGTACCGCCGGCTGGCATTTACTTTTGGCATGCATCGCAGGCTCCAGCACAAAAGAGCTGTATTGTGCTGTCCTGTTTTTTGGATCGAGGACATGCGCCTCAACAGTGTCCTCAACAGTGTGCGTGCTGGTGTTGTGCAGGAGGAGGGCAACGCCGCCATCAAGGCTGGGCGCCACCAGGAGGCGGTGGACAGGTACACGGCGGCGCTGGCACTGGGCTGCCCGCCCGCCTACGCCGCCGTGCTGCACTGCAACCGCGCGGCGGCGCACAGCGGGCTGGGCGCCGTGGCGGAGGCGGTGGCAGACTGCGGGCGGGCGCGGGCGCTGGACCCCACCTACTACAAGGCGGCGTGCAGGCTGGCAGGTGGGCGCTTTCGGACCAGGGTTGCTTTCAAACACACGGTGAGGCCGGCCCATGTGCTCCTGGCTAGTTGGCGGCTGTCCTCGGCTTTGCTTGCTAAGCTGTGATTGGCCCTTGCCCTTGGTCGCCAGGCCTGATGATCGAGCTCCGGCGGCCGGAGAATGCGCAGGGTCTGCTGGAGCCGCTCACAACGGCAAAGCAGCAGAACGGGAAGCAGCAGAGTGGCCCCAAGGCAGATGAGCTGGCATCCATAAAGGTAAGCGGCGCATGTTGCACAGCTAGTGTGTTGTAAGACTTTTGGCCTTACCAGGGTGCTTTTGCCTTGACTGCCAGCTGTGCACCCCACTGACACGACTGGTATGCCTGGCCGCACTGCAGGAGCGGCTGACCGAGGCGCGTGCCGCCAGCACGTGGCAGAAGACGCCGCACCATTACAAGCTGCTGGGGCTGCCCAACACCTGCACGTGAGTACAGCACGGCTAGCGGCACATCTGCGGGCCGTGTTTGCAGAGATGCCAAGCGATCTGGCGTGCGCTGTCCCATCCCGCCTTCGTTTTTCCAATGCGCTGCCATGTCGCTCTTGTACGACGCGAGTGTTACCTTGTGCTGCCCTGTGCTCTTGACCATGTCTGCAGGGAGGAGGAGGTGCGCAAGGCGTACCGGCGGCTGGCGCTGCGCTTCCACCCCGACAAGGCCATGGCGGCGGTCAAGATGGCCGCCGGCGTGCCGGGGGCGGCGGGCGAGGCGCCACACGCCGGGCCCATCGCCGCGGGCGTGGTGGCCGAGGTGGAGGCGCGCGTGCGGAACGAGGCGGCCTGGCTGTTCAACTTCATCAACCAGGTGCGCACACACGCCGCAGCAAAAGGGCCTCACCTAATGTTGCCTTGGTGCACTTGGCACGTTACTTTGCCCTTTGTCAGTACGGGGACCAGTTGAGCATGCATGACCAACGTGTGTGTGTGTCGTCCCCTTGAACGTCCAGGCCAACGAGGAGCTGAGCGATCGCGCCCGGCGGCGCAAGGTGGACCAGCTGCTGGACGCAGAGCAGCCGCCCGTCCAGCGCACGTCGTACGGCGCCTCGTCGTACGGTGGGTACGGCATGCCCAACTACGGCGTCGGCTCGCGGTACGGCGGCGCCAACTTCTCCTCGGTGTACAACGATTTCTTCACCTCGGCCTACGGCGCCAAGCCCGCCGCCGCCGCCTCCCGGGCTGGCACCAAGCCCGCGGGGACAGCAGGCGGCAGCACTTCGTACGGAGCGGGTAAGCTGGCGTGGTGCGCTTCCACACCAACACGCTGTGGTGCTTTGGGGGTATGTAACGCGCTTGCAGCTTGAAAGCCGTGCTCTCGTGTATGTTACGTCTGGCGTGGAACTGATAGGTAGTCGCCTTGTAATCTGAATGCAACGCAGGCTACGGCGCCGCCCGGCCTGGGAACGCAAAGCCAGCTACGGGCGCCAGCAACAACGCCAACGCACGCGGCGGCGGCGCAGGCCGCGCCTCCAGCGGCAGCAGCGGTTACACCGGGGCAGGGGGCTATGGGCGGTACAACGCGGGCTCGGGGGCGGCAGGGGCTAACGCAGCGGGGGCCGGGCAGCGCAAGTGGTGGGACGGCAACGCGGACTCCGAGGACGATGACTCGGAGACCTATTGGTACTAACGGACGGTAGAGCAGAGTTAGCTTAGCGCAATGAGGTGCGGGGTCAACATTTGGATCGCATGGGAGTGCCGTGCGAGGAGCATGTAGGCGCGTTGTGCTTTGTTCGTGTGGCGCTGTGGCTGTGTGCGTTTGTGTCGTTCGGTTTTACACTGCTACGCCGTTCCGCAGGCCGGCTCACAGCAGTTTGTGTGTGTGTGGTACTGTGGCTGGTTTAGGGCGCCGTGTGCTAGATGGCAGGTTTCTGCCGTGCGTAGGCCCTGGAGTAAAGCATAGTGAGCCGCGGGCATGCTCTCTCGTTTACAAGCTTGCAGTATTCTGCTTGGTTAGGAACACTCTGTCCCGTGCCTGGCTGTCTACCGGCAACGGTAAACGCCTCCTGGCGCCATAGTGCACAGCAACAATAGCAGAAGGCAGGGTACCGGCATCCGGAGCTGGCCCGATCGAGCCGGCCGGTGGATTTTGGACGGTGGTGCAGCTTTTCTAGGAGGCAAGCTCTTACCAATGTTGTAGTTCCTGTTCAGCGCCAGCAGTTGAGGTGACCTGCCTTCTGGGCTTTTTGCCGCTTGCGCGGGTATCCCTTACAGAGAACTTAATTGGGCATGGACGGACACGTGTGATGATACTTGTCCTTGGATGGTCTCCTACATGGCCACTGGAGGTGGGACTCTGTACACTGGAGGTGGGACCATGGCACCCAGTCCAGCAAAGGCATCACGCCGCTGTCATGCCGTCACGCAGGTGCCCGCGCCCCTCAGTGCTGCCAGCCTTCTTGCCACCAACATTCCAACAGCAACTAGCCTACACGCCAACGCTCCAACCCATCTGCAACTACCGGTGCTTTCTTGTTTGTTCGCAGTGTCAGTGGGTCACATGTCACCCACAACCCAGGGCTCCCGGTATGCGTTGCGCACACAGTACGGCAGGGCTCGACTTCCCACCAATTTTGGTGCATCCACAATTCACAACACGTGCAAGTGGTGGTAGCCTCGCGGCAAACCTGCCACCGTCAAGACCTCCAATTCGCTATTAGGGTTATGCACCAATGCAGGCAACAAAAACGACACCCATCGGCCTGAAGGCCCGTCGGGGCCAATGCGTCCCGTACCAGGGGACCCGTGCACCTGTCCCCATCCTTTTCAGCACGTCCTACCCGATCAGGAGGCATGTTCCAGCCTCTTCCACTCCACTGCAGCCGCAACCCGTCCACCCTTATGCAGTTGTGGCGAGACATGTGTTCGTTCCGTCTCGACGCGTTGCAGCCGTGGCTGGCCCTGCAAGCACAAGTGACGACAGCGTGTAAAGCCGGCAAGGGGCACCGTAGCCATACACACGTTAGTGCAAGGGGCCAGCCACAAGGCCAGTAGGCAACAAGAAACAAACCAGGCTCACCAGCGTTGTTGCACCTCGTGTCGAGAGAGGCCGGCACCGCGTCGCTGTTGGCTCAGCTCCCTCGCTGGGTTGCACGGACACCAAGCTGTGACGCGTGACTCCGAGCACCGGGGCATGCAAGCGCGCCGTTCACACAAATTGCACCACAATTCACCCAACCACCCTACACCACCTGCCTGCCCGCCCTCAGTTAGCCTGCAACCCTGCATAGAAATAATGCCTTGGCACTATGGCCGCGCGCCGTACCCGCATGGATCCTGGAACACATTGGCGTCCACAGGTCTACACTCCCCTTATGCAACAGCTTCAAGCAGCCAATTTTCCTTGCCACTGCCAGTCTGCACTGCCCAAATATATATACATGCACTATCGTCATCATGCTCTTCAGCAATACCCACGCACAGCACTGCCCCCGTTTCCCGCCCCCCTTCCCCACCCCCCACCAGCTACCGCCCCTGCACCCGCATGCTAAGTACCACCTCGGGGCTGACCCCCTGCCCCTTGGCGTTGTGGTACGGCTTGAACGACTGCTGCGGTACTACCGGCTGTACAGTGGACGCCGGAAAGTACTGCTGCTGGAAGAACTGCGGCTGCGACGGTTGCGACGGCTGCACGGGTGCCTTGGCCTGCCCCGCCTGCTCTTCGCCGTACACCACCGGGTGCACCTTCGCCCCGTTGACGTACACGGGTGGCGGCGTCACCGGCCGTACCATCACCTTCGCCTCCTTCACCTCATGCCGTACCTCCACGCCCCCGCCGGTACAGCACAGCTTGCCCTTGTGCTTCAGCCACCGCCAGAAGATAATACTCTTGTCCTTTGTCCAGGCCCAGCCGGCCGCACCGCCGTCTTTGACTGAGCCCTTGACGTTATCCCACGTCAGGGGCTTGTTGTCAAAGGCAGTTTCCGGGTCGATCCCCTGTGCGCGCAGGTCTTTGTTGCGCTTCCAGCGTTTGTAGACGAAGAAGCCCACTATTGCTGCGATGAGCAGCAGGCCGCCCACCACGCAGGAGGCGATGACGGCGGCGCGGATCTTGGGGTCGTCCAGGCCGCTGGGCGGGGGCGCCTGCGGGATGGACAGGGCGAAGGTAATTGTTGGTCCAGTGCCGGGGTTGTGCGAGTATTTGTAATGCATGTTGACTGTTCTCAGACCAGGGGTGCGCTTTGCTGTGCCGATGTGGGGTGTTGGCTAGCAAACAAGCAAGGGGTGGTGCGAGGGGCAGGGTGCTTGGGCTGGCTGATGGCGCTGTGCTGCTGGACTGCCTGGGGCGTGGCTTACCTGCATGGTGGGTCCCATGACGCTTGAGTTCCCCACAAAGTCCTCCCAGCCCTCCAGCGTGATGTTGTAGTCGTTGACGCGGGACATGATGTATTGCTGCACGGCCGGGCAACAGGCAGTGAATGAAGGGGCTTTCCGGTATGGCGTTGTAAGGTTACGGCGCGAGTAGGGTGTATTGCAATGCCCATTGCGTAGTGCACACGCGCATGCGGTCCTCCTAGTTGACCGTGCAACCGCGGTCAAAGAAGCTTTGACATGGACTGCCCCTACCTGCGAGGGGAACTTTTCCGTGTCGCAGCCAATGTCCAGCATGTCCTTGTACTGGTACACCCGCACCCAGTCGATCTGCGAATAGGGCCAAAGAAATTTTGGCCTCAGCACGTGTCACCTGCAGTGGAGGTGTATACCCGGTACGAGGCTCCGGACAGCTCCGTTGCGGCAAGCCAATGCAAGCCTGGCTGCCGGTAATCGGCCAGCCAGGCGCTCCAAAAAAGGGTGTCCAAACACACACGGGTCGAGGGCGACACCGATGCACATGCGACAAAGCGCCAGCTTTGCACAAGCAGCCTCCCACATGTGCGCCTACACCCCGGCACCGCATGCACTTACCTCCATGCGTGCCGGCAGGGGCAGGTCGGGGCTGATGAGCGCAAACGAGTTTGACATGGCCAGGTTGATGTTGATGTAGGCGGGCTCCACGGGGATCATGCGGTCGGCCACGCTCTGGTTGGCCTGGTTGGTGCCGCCCTTGAGGGCCAACGCGTTCATCTCTGCGAACGAAAAGCAGACGGGTGTTACCACACGGTGTCTTATAAATCCTATGAAGTCCTCGTAGGCTGCGGACAAAGATGCCGTGTGCCGTGCAGCCAGTGCAGATGGCGCCGGGCCAGGCAGGACGGTGAGCTGGGAAGACGGGCAGAGCTCCTGGCAGGGGCATGGCCGGTGCGTGCAGTCTGTGCCCTGCCCGCTCACCGAATATGAGCTTGTTGTTGATGTACCAGCGGATGTACTTGTTGGGCACCCAGTCGAAGCCGTAGGTGTAGAACTGCGTGAAGTGCGTCGCGTTGAGGTCGTGGATGGCGGAGAGGGCGTCCGCCAGGGTGGTGCCCGGCCGGGGCATGAACTTGGAGGTGCCGTTGGCGTCGCCTGCGCGTGACACATGCGCGCACAAGCAAGACCAACTGAGCTCCAGCGATCAACACATCGAGCAAACCTTGGCGCTGCCGTACATGTGGTCCGCAGGTGGTTACCTCAGCGTGCAGTACCGCAGGGTCAATATTATTTACCCCGCACTCCATTGCTTACGACGTTTTACACCGAACCGGTAGCTCTAAGCCCACGTGCGCGCGCACCTCGCATGTACGAGTTGATGCCCGCCCAGCCGTTGGGCGTGCTGTGCAGCGTGGGGTCGGAGTAGGTGGGGAAGTACATGGCGCCGTCGTTGTCCAGCCAGTGCAGCCCGGGGGGCAGCAGCGGCGCGATCTGCATGCTGGTGGACAGCTTGGGGCTGTACGGCTCCCACACGCCCACCTCCAGCAGGTCGATCTCCTGGGAGCCGCGACCTGTACGGCAGTGTACGACGGTGGGCATACACGTGAGTTTCTGTGGTCGCTTGTTTTGCGGTCAATGTAGGTAGTTCTGCCTCATACAACTGCAACCTCAACAACTCGCTGTTATGTGCATTAGGCTGTGGCTTCAGGGGAATCCCGGTACGTCAGCGGCAACACAAGAGCGTCGGTTTGACCCAGGCTAGTAGCACTGCGTGCAGGGCAGCAGGTGCCGAGGCCACCCAACCGAAAAGTGAAGCAGCATGAGGCGGGTCACGGCACCCACCGATGGTGGAATTGCAGCGGTTGATGCGCTGCCCCTTGTGGTCGGTCCAGTTGCCGGGGGCGACCAGCGCGTTCTCGTCGCACGCGTCGTAGCTGAAGGGCCACAGGCCTGGCGGGCGAGGGGCGGCACACAGCAGGGCGAGTGCGAGGGCAGTGAGCATGACGTACAGTGGCGGCAGAAGGAGCAGCTCTGCCGGCGTGCTCGTAAGTGGGCAGAATCCTTTAGCGATTGCACCGCAGGCAGTGCAGCGAAGTAGCTGCATGCAGGAGGACAGGTCTGGACAGCCTCACCTTCCGTGCTGCGCATGTAGCCGGCGCGCGCCAGGTTGCCCATCGTGAACACTGCAGGTGCACGGGGTGCAGCAGCCGGCGAGGCAAAGCCGCGCTTACTTCAGTTGTGCTAACAGCTCGGCGCAAGGCACCATGGACGCCACGCCCAGCTCTCATCAAAGCACGAAGCCGGCAAGAGCCACCTCACCCCCAACTCACCCCCGCCCACGGCACCGATCTGCGCTTCGGCACCCACTCTCCGCCCCGCCCACCTGCCGGCCACAAGCCCCCCAGGATGTTGTCCCCGGGCAGCTTGACGCTGACCTCCAGGTACCCCCCTGTGAAGCAGAACTTATTCCAGCCCTGCAGCATGCCGCTCGAGTAGTACTTCTCAGCCAGCTGGTCGCCCCACAGCGCACTGAAAGGCCCCTGAGAATGCTTCTTCTCCGCCGTAATGACCGCCTTGCCGCCTTCCACTGTGACCTGCTCTCTCCGGAACATGGCCTCGTCGCCATTGACGTACAGCAGGTCCAGGGCCTGCCACCTGGCGTCCCGTCCAGGGCCAAAGTCCCGCCAAGGGCTCTCGAACTCGTCGCTGAACACCAGCACCATGTCCTCCGTGCGCGGCGGGGCGAAGCGTGGAGTGTAGGGCTGCGGCCAGCCCTTTGCGCCCATGCAGTCTGTGTAATTTTCGCGGCATTTGGTGAGGGTGCAGGCTTCCGGCGGGGTGTCCTTGTCGATCCAGGCTGTGTTGAAGCCGGGGCTGACCGCTGCAAGGCGCTCTGCGCAGCTGACGGCCTGAGCTGTCGATAAGAATCCTGTTTGTGGTCCAGGAAGGCAGTAGGAGGAGGGGAATTTGCAGGGTGTCAGCGTGGGTAGGCATGGCGTATGGGGCAGGTGGGGTGGGTAGCTAGGTAGGTACGCCGTGAATTTGCGTGGAGGTTTGAGGTGCGGGAATGTCGCAGCAGGACAGCACGAAACCTCAAGTGGTATATTGGATACACTGATGAGAAGACACCGTCGTTGTGGCCTGCAAGGCAGCGCGCAGCTGTGTGCGCATGCCATCCGTGGCCAACGAGCCCCGCAAGTGCTTTGCTCACAGTATACTACCACGCCAAAGTGCTTGAGCGCACCATTTAGGAGACATAAGGCGACGAGAGCGCCAGCTCGTCCCTTAAATGTCAAGCGTAATGCCTTCTGGCGATGCTCCATGGCCACTGTACAGATGATCACGAGGACTCTATGCAGTAATTAAGCATAACTATGCGTTGCTCGTTCCGCCGGTGAGTATTGGCCTTCAGTTGACCTTCTTCTTGAGCAGGTAGGAACTCTTCGTTGAGCGTTGCATAAAGACGTAGGACAAAAATGCTCGAATGCACGGGAGATAATACTACGTTCCTGCAGGCGCTGCGCGAATGGGTTAGTCAGCTGTTGACGTACGTTTACATGGCGAGCTGCGTGGACGCGCGGCTGCTGAACTTGCACTGGGCCATTCCGGTTTCCACCCTCGTACGCGGGCCTGCAAATAACTCTGCCATGCAGATTGCATGTACCGATGCACCACGAACGGTGGGTCAGGATGGGCAACGAGGGCAACACCACCCGCCTGCCGGGGTAGCGACGTCCAGGCCAGTCCAGGCCGTCACAGTGGCACAATCCAACCGCCTACAACATCCAACAGCCTACAACATCTACTCAAGATGCAGCACATGAAAACAAAGGTAGATCAGTGTTGAACCTGTGGCAGCCCCCTGCAGACAACAGTGGCACACCCGCCCCGCCCACACCGCCTAGGACAGTGGCACCTGCACATGCACCACGGGGAGCAGGGCCGGACGGGGCAATGCATGCCACCCCCTCCTCAGCCTTACAGCCCGAGCTCACTTCAAGAACCGCATGGTCCGCAGTACTACTGATTGCAGGTGTCATACACAGCAGCAGCGCAGCTCAGCCCGTCATAGTCTACAATAGCAATAGCAATGCCAGCTTCTGGGAAGCAAAGCGCTAGTTCCAGAGACCAATACGCTCTAACAACGTACGAGCCTCAATCCGTGCCGTGCACCATCAGATACACCCTCGGGTACGCAGTGTTGCACCTTCAGCCGTGTTGGCCAACCCTGCCGTAGTGGCGGCTGGCAGCACAACGCAGGTGTCCATGCGACCGCAGGTTCATACCGTAGTCAAGTACTGGGATGTGGCAGCCCCTGGTGGCAGCATTGGGTGCCAATATCAACCGACTGTGACGCTTCACGCTTGTGCGTCCCTGACCAACAGGCTAACCCATTTAGGTGCGCGCAGGTCGTACACAGTTTTCCTACAGTTTCCTACACACACACCACCCATGGGCGCAACAGCACTCGGCTTGCCTGAACCGTCTTATTCGTGGAGCCTAGCTCCCCCGCATGGGCCGAATACACAACGCGGCACCATCACCACAGCATACGGTAGACCCAGCCCAGCTGCACATTCAACAGCCCTCACTTGTCCCACCTCCCCATGGGGACATGCGACACGTACCCGTACCGTTACGTAGCAGGGCCGTCCTCCTCCCTCAGCTACCAGGGTAATCTACACCGCCTATGCGTCACCGTGAGCGACATTGTCGTCGGCCTGGTTGGGTCGGTAGGCTCCGGGGGGTCCCGGCGGCATGGGGGCCGGCTGCTGCTGCTCCGGGTACTGTGCGAAGCCCTGGGGAGCCTGCGGCGGCGGCTGCTGCGGCTGGTACGGCTGCTGGTACTGCATCTGAAGCGCCGGCGGCGGCGGGTACATGGCGCCCGGCATGGGCGGCGGCGGCTGCTTCAGCCCCTGCTCCTGGTCCGGCGGGCCCTGGGGGTACGGCGCAAAGCCGCCGTCCTGGGGCCGCCACCCGGCAGGGGCGGGGCGCGGCCCACCAGGCATCCCGGGTCCCACACCGGGGCTCCCCATACGGTTGGGGGCCTGCTGCATCTGCTGCTGCATTTGCTGCATCTGCAGTTGCTGCTGTTGGGTTTGTTGCTCGGGTGCGGTGCCGCCGTCGCTGGACTCGTCGTCGCTGTCGCGGCGGGAGGCCTTCCGGACCTCGATGGCGTGCCGAACGCTGAGGAATATGATGTTGAGCAGCAGGGCGATGGAGGAGATGATGAAGCCCGCCAGAGCCGTGTCAGTCGCCGCCTTCGTCTGACTGGCGTTGGGAACACCGGCTGCCTTGTCATCTATTGCTTGCGCACGCATGTTCAGCGTTCTCCTGGTGTAGGTGCACAGAACGGGTTAGGGAGCAGCATCAGGCGGGGTACCGATACGTGTGCAACAGCATTCGGCGGGAGTGGGGAGGCTCGCTCGTGCGTGCGCATCTCCACCTGTCATGCAGGTCTGGTGCACCTCAGCGGACATGATGACTCACTAAATCACTACGTGTACTGTACAAAGCCTGCACAGATGGTCGTACGCCGTGCAGCAGGGGTGCTCGGACAGCCACCGTCCACAGAGGGAACAAATAAAGGCTTGTGCCCCGTCCCTCACGACACACCAGGACCAACTTAACAAACCGCCGACTGGCAAGGACACAGAGCAAAACAACTCGAATGCCATGCAATCCGTCACTGTGGTTTGCTGTACTGAAATGGGTGGGGGGCTGGGGCCGTGTACAGTGGAACCGGCATCGCAGGTAGTAGAGGGCAGAGGGCGGTGATACAAAGACCGAGCCGCCAAGTGCGTACACTCTTACCAGGTGGACCACATGACCACTGAGGCGTTGACTGCCATGATGGCCTGCAGCGCCCCCTCCCAGCCCATCAGCGCGTTGCAGGCGGCCAGCAGCAGGATCACCAGGGCCGTGGCGAAGGTAAACCACACCGCCCACTGCAGAAGGGCATTGCAAACAGGTGCTCAAGATAGAGGTGCCGTTTACTTGTGTGGGAGGGCAGCGACGCAGAAAGGCGGGGCAGAAAGGCCAGGGAAACGGTCTAGCAGAGAAGTCATGTGTGCAGAGTCAGGGGGGGTAGCTGAGCTTCGCAGGGACGTTTGCGCGGCTACGACAGGTGGTGCCTTGGCACGAGCACCCATGGGAGCGACCCGTGGGTCATGCCGATAATGTCAGTCAAGGAGAGTGTCAAAATCGGCGCTTGCAACCCTCTTACTCACCCACTCGTATTGTAGTAATCTTCCGCATACGCTCGTATTACCACCCAGCTGCTTCGCATTGTCCTCGCAAATCTTGTTGCCCTTGCCGACGCCCCCAAGCGACACCACCCATCCGACGAGGGCGAGGCCGCATGCCGTTGCGACGAGTGCGCGAGCGAGCTTGGTCGCCTTTGACATGCTTGAACACTATTTGTCGGGCTTGCGAAGTGTATTGGAACCGCAGGGCACTTGGGCACCGAAGAATGAGCGAATATGAAGTTGTAGGCGGACCTGCTGTCAAGAAGTGAAGAGATGGTCTTGTGTATATTGGACGGGCTGGTTGCCGATGATGTGGCCTGACCCGGACACCCTTCCGGAAGCTGATAACTGTCGTGCGGTCAAGGTTGTTGGGACAGGGCCGGGCCGCTTCGGCGCCCTTGCACACGGAACCACACTTAACCAAAAAATAATAATACCGGTACCGACGTATGAGGGCAGGTTATGCGGGACACCGACTAACCGACTGGCGTTCGTCTGTCCGTCTGACGCGTTTAGCCGTTTGACGCCGTTGGGGATACTGACTTGGGCGGCTACTGCATATATGGCTACTGTATATTACGCAATGACCATGCCACGTAAACGCATGGTCTTGCGGCCAAGCCGTTGATCAGCGTGTCCTTTGGCACGTGTGTGCAACGGTATTCCCTTGCGTGATGGTCAGATATCTACCCTCCGTCGAAACGCTAGGTGGTCCGGTACTGGTATCCTGACAGAACGGGGACGTTCGGCATCGCCTGCCTCCTGTGAGGTGGTCCACCTGAATTCTTTGGGTACATGTCTGTGCCCAACCACGTGGTAGCCTGCGTACCGAGCGCATGCACAGCGGACAGCAGGAGCGTCTACGTACGGTACCCGGCGGCCTGCAGTCGTCAGCGCAGCCGCAAGGCTTTGGGCATACACCAACGGCAATCCACCGTGCAGCAGCAAGCCGTTTGGGCGGCACGCATTGGATGGTTGCCCAAAGCTGGAAGGCACGCTTGTGGGCATGGAACCTTGGCTAGCACCGGGATGCTGTGTACCTTGGCTGAAGGTAGGCGCCCCGGCCATTGCTCCCTCCGTGCATACATAGCTGTTGGAGGTACCGCTACTCGTACGTCTCCATGCACCTCGCTTTATGTCATGCATGCACATGCACTTCAAGGGTAGGGTGAGGAACCAAATCAATCTCGCGGGCAGCAAATACAGTGGCACCAGTGCGCAAAGCGCACTCAATAGTCTACGTCACCATTGTCTCTCCACACCCCCAGGGAAAACGCTACGCCGCTCATGTGGCCATCGAGCATCCAATCAGCGTCAACGCGCACCCGTTGCCTTCATCAACTTCAGGGCGCAACGATACAGATTGTTACCAGGTAACCGTATTCAGTGTTGCAACTGACAGGGTGCATGCGTATGAGCTTTGTACGGGTCATCAGGGGCCTAACATGATCCAAACCAACACACAACGCACACCCATGGGCTGCATTCCTTCCCCACTGACGTGCTGGGCGAGAGCCCCGATATGATATACGAGAATTCTACAGCAAGACGCAACGAGCGACTGCCGATGGTCAACGAGGCTCGCTTACATTGCGTGCGCTACACAACAGCTCCCCCCCGGCTTCCCACACCCGCCCCTGCCTTCAACCTCACGCGCCGCGCCGTGCCGTCATCTAGCTGCGTCAACGTATGTGAACAGTCGATCATGAACGACAATGCGCTGTTAGTACGCCGCTTTTGCGGCGCTGAGAGCCAGGATGAGCAGCAGCAGCGCTATGGATGTAATGATGGCGCCCGCTATGCTCGCGTCGTACGCCTGCTTCAACTCGCCCGTGCCGGGTTCGTTGCCGTAGGGGCGCGCGTTGATGGCGTCCCTGCGCACACGGCACTGGCAATCTTTCTTCAGTCGGTGTATAACATTGTCGAAAACATCTATGCACAATTGCCTGCTGGGTAATCACATGCCGTGTGCACACTGCAGAGGTGTCACGCCAACCCCAGCTCCCCAGGGGTGGCGGCTGAGTAGGGACTAGGGATTATAGAGCAACGCCTCCCCTTTTGTGCGTGACACGGCATATGTAGGCAATGCGGTATCGCCGGGTGCATGGGTGCACCCCCGCTGTCAGCTATGCGGTCAAGCGGCTGGCAGGCAGAATGTGGCGCATCTAGTACGTGGACGCGCCTGCATAAAGGCCTACCTAAGCATAGGTAGTGCAAGCGTGCACACGAGCGTCGTTTAGTATAGCGTCGTTGGCATATGCCGAAACTGCGGTTACTGGGGGTGCATTGCGTATCACACTTTACACGCATCGTACCGGCAGGACCCAAGTTGCCTAGAGGGCACCGAGCGGGGCCCGGAGGGACGCAAGGCATGGGGCTGAACACTTGCCTTGCGTTGAGCATGGTGACCACCGCGTTGGCGGCTGCGAGGGCCTGCAGCGCGGAAGCCAGGGCGCCCAGGGCTCCCACAGCGGCCAGTATCAGCGTAGGGATGGCCAGCAGGAACGTGAACCACACGCCCCACTGCGAGCAATTAATAGTACCGGCCAGGTTTGCCCGGCCACGCATCAGCAGTCGCAAAGGGGGTTCCACAGCTGCCGGGACCATAATGCGTTGTCAGCTGTCATGCACGCGTGCTCGCTCTTCCGCGATGGCGGTTGCCTTCATTCCTAGTGATGCACGCGTGCTCGTCCTTCCGCGATGGCGGTTGCCTTCATTCCTAGTGAGCGGTGACCCACGGGTCTGCGAAGCCTTGCTTGCAGTCGAAGCTAACGCTCACCCAAGCCCACTGCAGCTGTCGTGCGCAACCGCTTGTGTCCCCACCAGCTTGGTGGGTTGCACTATTGCACATGTCTTGCAGCTTGGCCACTCCGGCGAGCGCTATGGCCCAACCGGCAAGGGCCAGCGCCGACGCAAGGGTCACAAGGGTTCGTCCGGCCATAGACCACGATAGATCCTGAAAAATATTTGCGGTAAGTAACTGCAGCGTATGATCGGGTAGCCCTGTGGCGTTGCGGTTGCAGGTGTGACCGTGGCTCTTGAGACGGAGAGCGGTATCAACCTGTGGTTACAAGAATGGGATGCGATAGATGCAACAAGCGCAATTGGACGCAACGTTTGCAACAGTTCCGGCGTAAGCCCCTCCGCATTGCCTGACCTAGGGTTGCTTCGTCATGAAGACCCGATGCCGCCCTATCGCGGTTCCGCAACCTTGCCCTTGCATTCTTTGCCCTTGCAATGCCTTCGGGCATGGCATCTACCAAGACAGAAGGTCGTTGAGAAGTTACTGTCATATCATCGCAGGATTGCCACGGCATGTGCAGGACGAACATGGGCCAAACACAAAACCACAAAACAGACACACGCATGGGGCCTCCCCTGGAACAACTTACTACGGGTCAGGGTGCCGTGTAAGCAATGCCCAGTACACGTCCGCCAAAACTAGGAGTCTTACTGCTACTACCAGTGCGCATGAGCTTCCTGAATTGGGTAGACGCGGTTGCGTGAATGCATGATTCCAAGGACACTGCTCCCACAGCGCCTGTTACTCCTGCCAACCGCAAGCACCACGCCAAGAACACGTACCAGTGCAGGACCCAGGCATCACATAGTAGGCACGCAAGCATACTGAGCACCTAATTTCACTGTGCGCTAAAGTAATTTTGAGGTGTCCGCGGTCCTGCTTCTGATACCGTAGGAGTACATGGACAGAAACGTGCGCATGCCCCTTTTTTCACAACGCTGATCTCTCGTGCCTGTCGCCCTAACCTACTGCTACCGCCGCGCCAAGACCGCCAGCTACCCCAAACTCGTCACATCCAGCTGACCTCTTCTTTCCCAGTCCGCCTGCACGGCCCCTGTTGCCCCTCCCGCCAGCAGCTCTCCCGCCTTAGCCTCCAGCTCCTCCTGCTGCGCCACCAGGGCACGCAGCTCGCTGTCCACAACCCAAACCACCTCGCCACCCTCAGCAGCCCCAACCCCGCCATTCTCCGCCCCGCGCTCCTCCCTTGCATTGATCCCGTCCTCGCTGCCAGCCCCCACAGCAAACACCGGGTTGACGAACGCGGCGGTGCCGCTCCCGCCGCCACCTGCACCCCCGGAGCGCTCGTACGACACGACCCAAGGCAAAGGCAGCTCCTGCTGGGCCCCGCTCGTGCCACCCTCGTCGTACTGTGCTGTGGGGTCCGTAATGGACAGGATGCGGGACGGTGTGGTAGTGAGCTGCTGCTGCTGCTGCTGCTGCACGACCGAGGAGGCAGGCTCAGGTGTGCGGTTGGGTGTGATGGACGAGCTCCGGATGAAGCTGCTGATGCCCATGACGGGGTGCAGGGCGGCCACAGCGGCAGGGTCCGGGCGACGGCCGGGGCTGGCAGTGGATGCGGCGGTGATGGCGGAGGTGGAGGGGGAGCTGGCGGCGGGGGAGGGCACGTGTGGCGGTGGCGGGGAGCGGGCTGCAGCGGGTGTGCTGCTGGTGAGGGAGTTGGCCGGGCTGTGGGGGGTGGGGGGGGGGTTGGAGGGCTGTGGGTGGTCCTCGCGGGCCAGGGCCGGGGAGGGGGCGCTGCTGGTGGACGGCAGGGACCTGCGTGGGTGTGCGGCACGAGTGCCCGTTACGCCTTGAAAGGTCCGTACGCAATGCGGACACGTGCTTGGTAAAGGAGAGTGAGCGCGCCGGTGCCTACGACAGCCCTGAAGCAGGCCGTAAAAGACCACGCACCAGGGGCACAAACGCCGAAGCCAACGACCAGCCAGCAGTCTAGGTACATGTGCAGATGTGGAGTGGGGCCTACGGCATGGCGCACGCTACGCCGCGCCATACCACAACTACGCCCACCTGCTGGCCAGCTGGTTCCGCTGCTTGCGTGCGACCTCGAGCGCCCTCCGCGCCAGCGCCTGCTGCTGCCGAAACATGTCCCACGTGGGGCCGGGAGACGCCGTGGTGGCCGCCGCCGCCGCCGCCTCGCCCGCGGGGCCCGCCTCCTCCTCCCCGTTCCCGTGCCAAGTGCCCTGCTGCTCCGAAGCTCCATTACCAGCCTGCAGGTGTGGGGACGCCGAGATTCCAGATGAACGGAGCCGGTCCAGAGCAGCCCTGCAGCCACCAACGCGGAGTGCCTACCGGCGGAGCTGCCCATGCAACACCCATTCTGGTTGCGTACAGTGTACCAAACACGGGGCAAGGTACTTTGATAGATTGGCACCTACCCCGGCTCCCTTTCCAGCCCTCATCTGCTCAAGGATGCGGTTGTTGAGGTCGCGCAGCCGCTCCTTGTCGGCCTGCGAGCACACGGCCACGGCATGACGAGCAAGCAACTCGTGTCCAACTTGTATATCGTACTACTTCATGCGCGTACGGTGCTTGTGGGCCTGTGTGCGTCCTGGTTTGCTGGCGTGGCACGTATGGATCACTCGCATGCAAGAGCGTGGCAGAGACTGCGGTGTGCAAAGCCATGCCGGCCGGCCGGCCCAGCCCCACCTCTGCATCCTGCAGCCGCTTCTGCAGGTCGCAGCACTCCACCGTCTTGAGGTGCACGCGGCCGAGCAGCTCGTCGCACTGTGGGATGATGAAAGTGGCGTGGCTTGAGGCGCGGGCTGCGGTATCACCAAGGGTTAGTGCGCCAGAGGGCAAGGGATCTGACCAGCTAACGCTGCTGCCCCTGAAGGCTGGCACGAAAGACCAGACCTCAGCGGCAGGTGCCCCTCAGGTGTCATAGTGTAACATGCACATCCTCCATGTTACGCTCTCAATGTCCTCCATGCTACGCTCAGCGAGCTATCACATTCCCCTACCTGCTGCCGGCGGTGCTCCAGCTGCGCCTGCAGGCGCCCCACCTCGCCTTCCTCACTGCTGCCCGGAGTGCCGGGCGTGCCGGGGGTGGTGGCGGCAGACAGAGAGGCCAGCGGCGGGGACCCCATGGAGGGCAGCTCCGTGGCAGCAGCAGCAGCAGGGCCAGCAGCTGCTTCGCGTCCGGCCTCCCTGGCTGCGTCCAGCTGCTGCTGCAGCTGGCGGACCTCTTCTTGGAGTCGCTCCAACTGCAACACGGGCAGGGCGTTTGGTACGGGGTTGGTGCCACATCAGCACGCTTCGTCAAGGCAACATGTAACTTTTGCGAGTAACATACAGCCCAACACATCGCAAGTGTTGGTACCGGTATGTGTCCGTTGTCACGAAAATAACATTGGCGGTGTGCAGTCCAGCCAACGACTGCGCCCTTGCCTGGTGGTGCAGCTCAGCCTTCTCCTCCCTCGCGGCCCCCAGCTGTGCGTTGGTCACCTCGGCGTCACGCTGCACCAGGAACAAGGGCAGGGAATGGTAAGGACAACAGTTGTTCATTACCGTTCGCCGGCGAGTTCAGTGCAGCATACCTCACTGACGGGCACTCGTGCTGTTTGTCGCTCAGCCGCTGGTCAGTAACAAGGTACTTCAAGTAGCTGCCCCTTGCAGGATCAGAGAGCCGAACGGTTGCCTTTCCACCTACACTAAGTGTGCAAGTCTCTTGAGGCTGTCCCGCCTCCCCGCTCCCTCACAACACCACCCTCCCACCTGTAGGCCCTCGTAGTCGCCCAGCGTCTCGTCCAGCGTGGACGACAGCTGCGGCGTGGGAACACGTGACACCCAGTCAGCAAACAGCGGTGCAGAGTGCACACCCAGCACCAAGAACCTAGCCCTCCGGCACAGTCGCATCGGCGTGTTGCGTGCCGTGGGTCAGTCACTCCGGCTGGTCTCTTCCCCCATGCCCACCTGGTCCCGCTCCGCCTGCAGGTCTGCCGCCCGCTGCCGCTGCGCCGCCGCGCGCTGCTCCGCCGCCACCGCCGCCTCCCGCAGCTCCTCAGCCTCAACCTCCAGGTCGCCAACCTGCAGGCAGGGGCGCGGTAGCAGCGGCAGACATGAACAACTAGACGGCGCAACACACAGTGCAACACCGGCGGCGCGCGCATCTCGATTTCCGCAAAGCGCCAAGGCCGTTGCTGCGCCATGCACCCCCAGATCCGAACACGCGAATGCTCTGGGAGCAGGTCGCGGCCGGGAAAACACCCACCCGGCTGAGCAGCTCCTGCCGCTCCTCCTCCCACGCGTCCCGCGCCGCCCGCAGCCCGTCCACCTCAGCCTCCAGCGCACCCCGCTGCCTCTCCAGCTCCTCCACCTGCCCCCGCACACCCTGCAGCTCCCCACGCAGGGCCTCGTGCGCCGCCTGTAGCTCCACCACCGCCCTCTCCCGCTGCTGCCTCTCCTTCAGCACCTCCTCCTGGTCCTTATGCTGCTGCACCTGAGCCAGCGCCAGTTGATGCTGATGGTCCTCCAGCTGCGCCTGCTGCTCCTGGTGCTGCAACAGCAGCCCGTGGTGGTGCTGCTGCAGCATCTGGTGCTCTGCGCCCAGCTGGTCGTGTTGCTGCAGCAGCTGCGCGTTGTCGGCCACAAGCTCCTCGTTGCGGCCCACCAGCGCCTCCCCGGTGGAGGTCATGCGGACCAGCTCGCGCTCCATCTGTACGGCACATCGACAATGGCGGCGGCGGCGGTGAGTACTAAGTAATGTGTTATAGGAAAGACAAGACAAACGCCAGGTTCCGCTCCTGCAGCATGGCGTTGGATAGCCTCGTGTGTCAAGCGCTTCCCAGCATGTGCCGGAAGGCGCCTGGCTGCAAACCTGTGGGACAGATCGAATGCGCCATGCCATGGACATACCGGTACATTTGTGCAACACCCCACAACCTGGCGTCGGCTGCCTTCCAGCCAGCATTCGTTACCAGGGCCGGTACACGTGCGCCGGCGTTTACAAGCGAAGGTCGGTGACAGTACAACGGTCAACATAGACATGTGGTTATCGTCAACAGTCAACTGGATAACAACAGCTGTGCAGCACTGATTGTCGTGACGCGCCTGTGGGCTGCGGCGCCGGCGTTGCTGAACGTCAGCGTGCTAGGCAACGATGCAACAACGTGTTTGCCAAGGGCTTCCCCCATACGGCAAGCCGCAGGCGATGCATTTACGTGTATGCCTAGCACGCGCGTATCCCCACGTTTCAAGATGGCTGTACCACCCAAAGCATAGCAACAAGACCCATCTCCACAGCAACGTTCTTAGCGGTATGCTCGGATCCACAACGCTCAGTCCAGCTCGTTTCCTAACGAGTCGCGTGCCGAAGGCGTTGCGCAGCAGAGACGCTTCAGCCACTGCTCTACGGGCAGCGCCGAACGGGGCATCCCCCGAATGGCGTGCGCCTCAGACTCCCTGGCTAGCGGGGGCTGCAGGCCGGGGGCCTGTCCGGGCACGGTGACCGAGGCGTTGCGGACTGGCCCACGGCGGCTGCGCTGCTCAGCGGCTGCACCTGCTGCTGCTGCTGCTGCAGGAGAAGCGGCAGCGGCAGCAGCGGCAGCGACGGCAGCAGCTTGCAGAGGTGTCGCCGGGCTGTACGGCATGAAGTGCCGTGGGCTCGTTGGTGCAGAGTGCATCGCAATGGTGGGTGCCGAGGCAAAAGTGGGTAGCGACGGGTTGCCACAGGCTGCGGAAGACACTTGGCCCTGACCGCGTGCGGCCCACGGCGAGTCTGCAGCGGTTGCGTTGCTCGTGATGCGTGTGAAGGTGGTGGGTGCTGCGAGGAATGTGAGAGGCGTCGGCGGCGACGGCGGCGGCGAGAGCCCGGACGCGATGGCGAGCGCGGTCGAGGGGCGAGGCGGCATGCACCGGGCTTCGAGCTTGGCCTGACGCGTCGTGAACGAGCGGCGGGAGAGGATCTGCTTCCGGATGTTCTGTTGCGTGCACGGCATGACACGTGGCGTACGGCAGGGAGCCCCGAGGGGGCGGCATGCGGGAGGGCGTGTGCATCGGCGAACGGCGTCAGTGGGAAAGGGGTTAGCGGGCCGCGGAGGGCGCAGCATGCACTCTTTTTGTCCCACCTGCGACCACCTGCGTCTGCCTCGCTTTCCAACGTCTCTGCGGCTTACACCAAGCCTGTTTGTGAGGTGCAAGACTTTGTATATTTTACCCTTCAAAGCCAGCCTAGCGCGCGTACCCCGCCCCGCCCCACCTCGGCCAGCTCCTCCCGCCGTGCCGCCAGCTCCTCGCCCAGGCCCCCGGCGGCCTCCGTGCTGGCCGCCAGCTCCTCCTCCCGCGCCCGCAGCTGCTCCCGCAGCTCGCCCAGCTTGCCGCCCACAGCGCCCAGCCGCGCCGCCAGGGAGTCACGCTCCAAGGTCAGGGATTCGCGCTCCAAGACCAGGGCATCGCGCTCCCCGATCAGGGCCTTGCGCTCCGACACCAGGGAGTCGCGGTCCGAGGCCAGGACGTCACGCATTGAGACCCGGGAATCGCGCTCCCCGATCAAGGCATCGCGCTCCGACACCAGGGCACCGCGCTCCAAGACCAAGCGATCGCACTGGGCCTCCAGCGCGTCGCGCTCACCGCTCAGCGCGTGCAGCCTGGGCTCGGAAGGGTAGATGATGGGGCACGCAAGGCACGTGGTAACGGCATCGACGCGTCTCGCCACGTGTTCAGGGGTGGGACTCATGCGGATCAGATTACGGTACACCCGCATTCCATATGAATGCTCCCAAGCCCACAAACCGCTTTGCCGCAGCCATCCCACGCTCCCCGGGGCCTCTGCCCTATTGCCGTTTCTCCTCATCCCTGCCGGTTCCTAGCAGCGCACGCACCTCTGCGCCGTGGCCGCGCACTCGTCCTGCTGCTGCTGCAGCGCCACCCGCAGCACCGCCGCCTCCGCCGCGTTCTCCGCCCACTCCTCGTCAAGCCGCTCAACGGCGGCGCTGTGCTGCGCCTCGGAGCTGGCCAGTGCCTGGGGGGTGAGGTGCAATCAGGAATCTCAGCCTTGCACACTTGCATACAGGTCCGACTCCGGCTATGCGACCGCGAGGAGCATGATACACCGCTAAAGCGCTGCGAAAGCAATATACCCGGAATTGTGCGCTGCCGTCTGTTGCGTCAGGTGCATGCAGCGCCCTCACTGCCAAACACCCACCTCCAACTGCCTCCGGAGCTCCTCCAGCTGCTGCTCCCCGCCTGCTGCGTGCGCCTCGCCACTGCCGCCGTTGATCGCCGGCGACCCTTCCTCCCGCACGACGCCCCTGCCGCTTGCCACGGCCTCAGCCGCCTTCACCGGGGGCGTAGAGCCGCCGGTCGCAGCCGTAGCCTCCGGCGCCGCCGGCTGCTCTGCCTGCTCCCCCGCGGCAACCTCCTCAGGCTGCTCGCCCGCCTGCAGCATGCGCTCCACCGCCCGGGGCGCCAGGGGGCTGGCGGCCGCGCTGGTGGCGCGCGTGTGGGTGCCGCTGCCGTACTCGCTGCCGGTGTTGCGGCGGCTGGCGGCGGCGCTGGCGGTGAGGTGCAGCAGGGTGTGCACGCGGGTGGTGGCGGACAGCGCCAGGCGGCTCAGCTGGTGGCTGGCGGCGGCCAGCTCCTGCGTGGGTTGTTGGGCCATGGGTTCGGTATTATGCGAATTGGTCCGAATGCCTCGCTCAGGCATCATTCTCGCTGTGCAGGCGCCTGCGAAGCCCCGTCCAAGCTAGAGACAGTGGCGAACAGAAACACACCCCGCAGGTGTGCGTGTTAGTCCGCCTGCCAGTAGGCGACGCCTACCTGCTCGTATTTGGCGTTGCTGGCCGCCAGGCGCGCCACCTCGCCGCTCAGCGCCGCCCGCTCCTCCCGCAGCGCAGCAACGCGGGACGCCAGCGCCGGCAGGCCGCCCTGGGCGCCCGCAACCGCCTGCGTCACAGAGACATGTACGGAATCGTGTACACGTAGCGCAGTACATGCATACGGCACAAAAGACATGCAGCAGGCGCTGTGTCACAGGGATGAAAGCGCACCCTGTCTTGGGGCTTGGCTTCACACTAAGGTAAAACCTGCTGAGGGAGCGGAAGCATGCTGCTTGCAAGCAATTTTGCCTACCTGCACTGCCGCTTGTGACGGAGCTTGAACGGAGGCCAGGGATGAGGCGGCAAGCTCTGCCGCAATGCCGCCAGCCGCAGGGGCGGCGGGGGTGCGGGCGACCGCGGCGCCGTCCCGTGCGCGCTCCTGGTCGGGGCTGCCGCGGTAGTCACTGCCGTCGGTATCAGCGCCTGCGTGGCACTGCTGCCGCTGGGGCGTGTGGCTGGCGATGTCGTCGTCATCCGAGTCGGACACCGGGCCTGCCTTGCCCTTGGGTGTGGAGAGCAGGTGCGCGTGGGGGTGATGCTGCTGGTCAGCGTCCAGCGCAGCGTTCACCAGGTCCAGGGCGGAGAGGTAGCTCGACGTCTGCGGCGCAGCAATGTGACGATGCAAGATGCAATCACTTATAAAACCTGAAACTGAACCGACAATTGCGGCAAGCTTGGGCAAGCTGGGCTGTCAGAGTACTTACTTACGGGCCGCATCCAAACAGTTGCCCCACGCAAAGAAGTGCACCTGGTACCTCTTATGAACTCATATGTGATGAGGCACCGCACCTGCTGCTTGCGCTCACGTGCAGGGGTCATTTGCCCCATGATGGCGTGTGCAAGTCAGTGCCATATCTAAGGGCCGTCGGCCATGGTACCGCACCTGCTGCTTGGCTGCCAGCAGCTCCTGCTGCAGCACGCCCTGGTCGCCACGTGCCGCTGACACGTCAGCGGCCAGCGAGCCGCAACGCTCCCACAGCACAGTGCAGTGGGCCACCAGCAGGGACACCGCGGCCTGCACAGGGGAGGGCCACCGGCAAGGAATGGGCATGGGACGATGTGGGCTTGGAACCAGCGGCAAAGCATGCTGACGCTCGGCACAACCACTCAGTCGCACGGAACAGGACAGCATGACTTTAACTACAAGATAGCATTCACGGTGGACCTCTTCACGTACCTGCTGCTGCAACGCGGTTGCGTCGCGGGTGACACCCAGCAGCTCTGCGTTCAGGGTAGCAAGGTAAGGGGTTTTGCGTGACAGCGTTTTGAGCAGTAACGGCATTGGTCAATGGCCCCTTTCGAGCAGCGCTTGCTGGCCGCAAGAGCTAGGGCCGTGCCCGTTGCCCGTTCCACAACCAGGGACCCACCTTTGTCCGCGGTCACAGGCAGCGCCTCAGCACCAGTGCGCACCAGAACATCCTGCATGACGGGGAACCGGTCTGATTAAATTCATGCAGTCTCCTCGGCGTACGGGTATGCCCTTTGCTTGTTGGAAGAGCATGGTTAGCCATCATACTGGTAACCTGCAACCCTCGCCGTACCCGTAGGGTCTCCGTCTGCCCCATGAGGGCGTCCTGCATGGCCGCCAGCTCGCACACCGCCTCGTGGCCCCACGCCTCCGCTATCTCCAGCCGCTGGCTCATCTCTGTCAGCTCGGCCGTTAGCCCCTCCCGCTGCTGCCGCTCCTCCACCAGCTGCTCCTCCGCCACCTGGCGTAGCTGCTCCACAGCCTGCCCGCAACACACATGCAACACCGCGCGCAACAGCAGGTCAATACATGACCGTGTACCGCTGGTGTACCTTGTATGTACAGTCCGCACAGAATATTTCTGAGTACCCAGGCAGCGCCGAGTCGCCCTTGCTCCCACATTCTCACAGTCCCGCGGGAGCGACCAGCAGTAGCAACAGCGGCAGCCCGCGCCCCACCTTGAGCTGCGACGTGTGCTGCCGCTCCACGTTGGCAGCAGCTGCCTGCAGCGCCTCCACCTGCGCCGCCAGGGCCGCCAGCGCCTCCCGGCGCGCCCGCTCCTCCGCCGCGCCCACCTGCAGCGCCAGCTGCTCCCTTGCTGCCCGGGCCTCCTCCTCCAGCCGCCCCGCCTGCTGCTGCGAGCCCTCGAACTGCGCCTGGGTGTGGGCCAGCTGCTCCTGCTGCTGCGCCGCCTGCTGCCGCAGCTGGCATAGCTCCGCCTCAGACACCTGCAGTACGACAGGGGAAAGCAATGTCAAGCGGATGCAGTGCGGAGATGTTCTAGGGATGCTTACGAAGTCAAGCCCAGCTCAGGTGAGTCAGGAAGTGGATGATAGAGTGCCAGGCCTTACCTGCAGAGCCCTTTCCAGCTCAGCCCGGGTGGCGCCGCTGGCGTCCTCCAGCTGCTGCTGCAGCGCAGTGTGCGCCTGCGGAGTGGGTGACGGCACAAGAACCGCAACATCACATGGCCTGTGAGCAGGTTGCTTACGACAAGGCGCATCCCCCACCTACCCTGCAACCCACTTGCGTCCGCCAACCACCGCACGCTCACATGAGGCCACGCCCATCCCCAATTGCATCCCTGCCCCCGCCCTCACCTCCTGCATCCGCGCCAGCTCCTCCCTCGCCGCGCGCTCCCCCCGCCCCGCAGCCTCCAGCCGCTCCCGCAGCCCGTCGCAGCACGCCTGCAGCGTGCCCGCCGCGCCCAGGCACTCCTCCTGCTGCTCCGCCACACGCGCCCGCGCCGCACGCAGCTCGCTGTGCAGGCGGCCCGCCAGCTCCTCCAGGTCCGCAACGTCGGCCTGGCTCTTGGCCAGCTCCTGCTTCAGCCCCGCCGCCGCCGCCTCCGCCGCCTCCAGCGCCACCTGCAGCTCTCCGCTGGCCGCCTCCGCCAGCCCTAGCTGCTCCCTGACCCTCGCTGACTCCTCCCGCTCCGTGCCCAGGTCCGCCTGCAGCTGCTCATTTGCCGCCGCGTGCTCCTGCGCCTGCTGTTTAGCTGCAGCTGCCTCCGCCTCCAGCCGAGCGAACTCCAGCTGCACCTGGTCCCGTGCCGCCTCCACAGCCCGCTCCTGCTGCGCCATCGCCTCAACCGCCGCCTCCAGGGACGCAACGGTACTGTCGTACGTTTCACGCGCGGCGCGTTCCTGCTCAAGCTGCGCGGCAGCTGCTGCGCTCTGTTCCTCCAGGTCGCGGATAGAGGCCTGGAGCCTGTCGTGCTCGGCACTGGCGGCGGCTAGCTGAGACTCAAGGTCTGCCTCACGTGCAGCTGCCGCGGCCTTCAGTTCGAAAATGAGTTGGTCACTGGCCTGCTGCGCCTCCGCCGCCAGCTGCTCCAGCTGATGCAGTTGTGCCTTGATGGAGCCCGCCTGGGGGGCGGAGCAGGCGGCGGAAAGGGACATACACGTGTCAGTGCGACTGACTTGCGGTGGCAGGCTGTCGCATGCAGGGTGCGGCTGCCGGCTGCGTTTAGCGCTCTTTGCAAATAAGCAAGCGTTGGCCGTTACAACCATTTTTGCTCGCTGAATACGTCGCAAGCGCCGCCAGCCGTGTTGTCCAGCCATCCCTGCCAGCATACCGATTCGCGTGCCAGCATACCGGCCACGTACTACATTGCAAACACAACTACATCACGTCAGGTCACGCCGCAACACAACTGTTGCTGAAAACCATGTTTGCACCTGACGACGTATAACGCTTTGCTGCACACTACAACCGCTGCAACACAGGAAAAGCGCTGCTACTATATACCGCAACGCCTGACGCCTGCCCGCTGCAATACACAAGGACCAACGAAAGCGGATACGTCAAAACCGCTACGCCGCACTGGCGCCCTACACCTCCTCCACGCTCTCATTTCGTGCCAATAAGGTCCAGGAGCTCACTCGTGGCGCTTCTCCCGACTGCAGGGACGGGGTTCCGTCGCCGCGGGGTGCAAGGCACATGGTCAGGCAGGTAGAACAAAACCCATAACATACGTGTAACCAACGCTTCTCTGTCTGGAGTTGTTGCATGCCCTTGCGCCGCACTCCTCCCAACGCATAAACCCCACCGAGCTGCGTTATCCTCCAGGACACGAGCGAACCCGGCCAGCAAGTAACCTAACAAGTGCCCGATTGCCTAATCCAACAGCAAGTTAACTTCCCCCGGCTGCCCAACAGGTGCAGGCTCTTCGGTTACCGGTAGCCCGTCCTGCTGCTGTTGCCGTACCTCCTGGTGCGCCGCCTCCGTGTCCTGAGCCGCCTTGGCCGCCCGCTCGTCCGCAGCCGCCAGCTGGGCGCGCAGCTCCGAAACCTGAACACAGTTTACACCGGCAGTTGCCACCGACTGCAGGTTGCAGCAGTATCGCGGATCACGCATGCCTATGTGCGCGCGGTTAACGATGCTCAACAACGAACCTCGCCATGGGTCTGAACCTTGACCCGAGCAGCACGTACCTCGGCGTCAGCCGTGGCCAAGCGTGCCTCCAGGTTCCTGATGGACTCCTGCACGAGACAAGGGGTGCAAGCTTATGAGCCTGCATAGCTGCGCACTCCAACTCTGAGTGCGCAAACCTCAGTCCAGCACAGCGGCAGCCGTACCCCACACGTGGCAGGACAGGCCTAGGCATACGCCAGGAACGAACTGTCGTTTTCAATCCCAGGCTGGTGTCCTACCTCTACCCTGGCTGTGCTGCGCTTGCCCTCCTCAGCCTCGGCGGCCAGCCGGTCTCGCTCGGCCGCCAGGCCGTCCTTCTCCGCCACCACGGAGGCCCTCTCGGCAGCAAGGGAGTCCTTCTGCGCTGCAAGGGAGTCCCGCTCGGCCGCCATCCTGTCGCGCTCCGCCTCCAGCGCCGCCAGCTGCTCCCTCAGCTCCGAACAGCGGGCCTCGTTGCAGATGGACGCCTCCTGTCGTGGACCAGAAACAGCACGGTACCAGTGCAGCGATGTCAGCAGCGCGCCCAACCGCAATGTAGAATGGATAAGCTAAGCCCCCAACACGGTACGGTAGAGGTTAAGCAAAAGAAAGTACCATATGATGCGTCATGATGCACCCGAGCAACCGTGTTGAGTCTCCCATGACGCCTGCATTGGTGTAGCGTGGTAAAACCTAAGGCCGTATGGCATAAAACGTGTGTTGACGCACCGTGGCCATACCGCGGAAATGGACAACGCTCAGAGGTACACATGTAGACCTACGCACTACGACTCGCTGACTCCACTACCCGCAGCCACGGCCCAGCCCTGCTTGTCTAACACATGCAGATACAAGCACTACGCACTACGCACTACGCACGCCAGCATGTGCTTCACCCACCTGCAGCCGGTCACCTGCAGCCGGTCTACTAGCACCTGCCTTGTAGTATGCTGCTGTGTCCCCGCGACTGCATCGCTACCCACCTGCAGTCGGTCGGCCGTTGCACAGAGCTCCTCTCCCAGCCTGTCCCGCGTGGCCACCAGCGAGCCCACCTCGGCCGCCAGCTTGTCCCTTTCCCCCTCCAGCGCCACGCACCGCTCCTGCGCCGCCGTCAGCTCCCGCTTCACGCCCTCCAGCTCCTCCCTAGCCGCCGCCACCTGCTCATCGGCTCCCTGTGCCGCCGCCCCCAGTCTGCCCTTCACCTCCTCAAGCTCCCTCTGCACTGTGGACAGCTCCTTGGCCTGCTTATCCAGCTGCGCCTCCAGGCCCGCACACCGCTCCTGCGCGGCCGCCAGCTGGTCCTTCATCTCGGCGTAACGAACCTCCGCCTCCACCAAGGCCCCCACCGCCGACTGCGCGGTCGCCACCTGCTGCTGCAGCTCCGTGTACCTGGCCTCCGCCTCTGCCAGCTGGCCAAGCTCGCGCTTCAAGCCCTCCAGCTCCTCCGTAGCTGCCGCCAGCTGCTCGTCAGCTTCCTGCCGCGCCACCCCCAGCCCGACCCTGACCTCCTCGACTTCCTTCTGGGCTGCGGACAGCTGCTGGGCCAGCCGATCCCTCTCGCCCTCGAGGTCCGCACAGCGCCCCTGTGCTACCGCCAACTGGTCCCTCATCTCCGCATAGCGCACCTCCGCCTCCACCAGGGCCCCCACCGCCGACTGTGCCGTTGCCACCTGCTGGTGCAGCTCCGCACACCGGGCCTCCGTCTCCGCCACCTGTCCCGCAGCAGCCTGAGCGGTGGCCAGCTCCTTCCTCACGCCCTCCAGCTCCTCCCTGACAGCCGCCACCTGCTCATCGGCCTCCTTCCGCGCTGCCGCCAGCCCGCCCTTGACCTCCGCCAGCTCCTCCTTAGCCACCGACAGCTGCCCAAGAGCAGCCCTGGTCTCGGCCAGCTCCTTGCTGACGCCCTCAGCCTCCTCCCTAGCGGCCTTCAGCTGCTCCTCGGCCACCTCCAGCTGCTGCTTGTACTGCTGCGCCTGCTGCTCCTGCAGCGCGCACATCTCCCGCGCCTGCGAGTCGGATGCAGCAGTGGCAGCCAGCAGCGCCTCCTCCGCGGCCGCCAGCTGCACCGCCTGCTGCTGCGCCTGCGCCCATGTGGCCATCAGCTTCCTCTGGGCCGCCTGCAGCCCCTGCGTAGCTTCCTCCAGCTCCTGCTGCAGCACCGTGACCTGCGCCGCACGCTCCCTCTTGCTCTCCTCCAGCTGCATCCGGAGCATGCTGAGCTCCACCTCCGCTACCGCACCCCGGCCCTCCATCTCCTGTCTGGCGCTAGCGAGCTCCGCCCGGAGGCGCGCGAGCTCCTCCCCGGCTGCTGCGGACTCGCCCGCGGCCGCCTGGGTGCCAGCAAGCTGCTGCTCAAGCGACAGCAGCCGTGCCGTCAGCAGTGCCACGCCGCCTGCGACGGGCTTGGCGGCGACGGAGGCAGCGCCGTGGGTGGGGGTGCCGTTGCTGTCCGCTGCAGGCGGCTGCGGGGGCAGCAGCGCCCGGATGTCCTCCAGCTCCTCAAGGGCCTCGTCCAGCGCCCGCTTGTGCGCATCGCGCACCTGCACAGCAGCACGAAAGTGGCAGGTGTGGCCCAAAGCTTCAGTGCTGTGTCGCAGATCTCGTGCCATTCTGGTGTGTAAGCACAAGGTCAGGGCTGCCCAGGATGGCAGCTTGTACACAGTGGTGCGACTCTCTCAAAGTTGTGCAGTGGGTCCCGGAATACCAGTTGTCGTACTGTCCCACGACAAAGCGCCCCCACCACACCGCGCTCACCGTCTGCAGGCAGGCCCGCTCGCGGCTGATGTCCTTGACGCGCGCCGCCAGCTCCTGGCACTGGTCGTGCCGCTCCACCAGCAGCTCCGTCAGCTCCGTCACCATGCTGCGAGGGGGGCCAGCATTGGGCACAGTGTTGTAGGTCCGCCAGTGACACCGCCACAAGGCCCCGGCTGGACATGGACAGGTTCCACACTCGAGTTCAACATTCAAAGCACTCCTTTAGAGCATGTGTATAGAGTGACAAGTACAGGACCATACATCAGCTCTACGGGGCATACTAGCTTGCCAAGCGCGCCCACGCACCCACCTCTCCAGCTTGCCCATGGTGCTGCACAGGCCGCCCAGGCGCTGCCGCGCGCCCACCGCCACGCCCGCCAGCGCCGCGTCCGCCGCCGCTATCTGGCTGCCGTACTCGTCCAGGCAGGCCCCCAGGCGGGCCTGCTCGCTGCGCTGTCGGTCCAGCTCGTCCTGCGGACACAGGCAAGGCACAAGGGCGAGCGTCGAATCGCATTTGCTGCATGTGGGAAACTCCTTACATTGTGTGCACGTGTAGGAAAGACAGTAGATACCCTCGGTACTACTGCGTAACAGGTGGCAAACAGGGGATTTGCGACGAGGCCATATACGCCCTGCTGCGCTCGTGTCCGGCAGCTGCATCCCCCTCACCTCTGTGAGGGCCAGCTTAGACTCGACCAGGCCCTTGTCGTTTGCCTCGTGCGTCAGCTGGTCCCGCGAGCGCTTGAGCTCCTCCTGCGGACCACATGGCGACGTGCACAAGATGTTGACGGACAGGGTGTATGGATGCCGTGCGGGATGTAGGCAAAATGAGCCTGATACAGTTACAGGCATACAGGAGTAGCAGGCAGGATGACGGACTGGGTGCATGGATGCTGTCGGAGGCGTTGGTTAGGTATTGTGACTGGAGCAGCAGTGACGCCACCAGGGTCACTGGTCGCCAGGCACGCGCGTGCTTGGGAAAAGACAACTGGGGTCGTAAGTGTCGCGCAGCGACATTTGCTGTTGGACGCACGATGTTTCGATGCCACCCACCTGCAGCTGCTCCACCTGCATGACCAGCTGGTCGCGGTCCGTCTGCAAGCAAACAAACATACCACAAAAAACGCAGTTAGCATTACCGCTGCAAATCCTGTCCCTGCTGCATGGTAATTGGGGGAACACGCGACTTCAGCAAACGTGTCTCGTTCAATGCATAACCTGTTGGCAGCACCTTTCCCTGCCCACCTGCGCTTGCTCGACGTCCTGCTTGCCCTCCTCCACACTGGACGTCGCGTCCGTCAACAGGCCCTACGCATTGTGCAAACACACAAAGCGCACGTTTCCCACATGTGCATACCGTTTTACCACACGACGTACCGTAACCAAGACCAGCACAGACCTGTTCGCGCCACGATGGCGTTCACTGCACCAGTACAGTATACCAGTTAGGATACCGGTGTGCCATCGACCATGCAGGACTTCTGCCGACCCACATTGAGCATCTCGACCTTGTCCGCCGCCGAGCCTGCCAGGCCGGCCAGCGCCGCCCGCAGCTCCGCGACCACATCCTGCAGGCCGCCGCAGTCGCCCACCAGCTCCTGCACCCGCGCCGCCAGGGCCGCCGACTGCTCGGCGTGCGTGCCGCGCTCCTGCTGCAGCTGCTCCTGCAGGCCGCTGCAGCGCGCCTCAGCGTCCTGGGGCAAGGCAAGGCAACATTCAATGTGGGTCGGGTCAGAGGCCCCAAGCTTACGCACAAGCCACGGGGAATAGCGGTAGCACGGGATGGGCTTAAGCGCCTTGCCGATGAGGTTAAGCGACTTGGGTCAGTACCTAGCAGGTCCTCTGTACGACGGCAAGGAGCCCAAGGCCCTGTTTTCAACCCTACGAACACACGGTCAGCACCCCAGCCCACACGAACTTGCGCACCTGCAGCTGCTGCCGCATCTCTTCCACGGACTCGCTCTGCTTCCCGCCGTCCTCCTCCACCTGCCGCTGCAGCTCCGCCAGCCGCTGCTCCGCCTCCGACGCCCTGGCCTCCGCTTCGGCGGCCTTGGCAGCGGCCTCCGTCGCCCTAGCCTCCGCCTCCGCCGCCTTGCTCTCTGCTGCGGCCGCCCGCGCCAGCGCCTCCTCCTGCCGCAACGACAGCCGCTTGCTCTCCTCATCAGCCTTCTGCAACAGCTGCTTCCCGTCCGCCACTGCAGCCCTGGCGCACTGCTCCGCCTCCTGCGCCAGCACCAGCTGCTGCTTCAGCTCCCCACACTCCCTCTCCACCTCCGTCAGCCGCGCAGCCGCAGCCTGCGCCGCAACCAGCACGCCTTCCAGCTCCCCCCTAGCTTCCGCCAGCTGCCTTTGCGCGCTTTTAGCTTCCGCCAGCTCCGCGCTGACCGCGTCCAGCTCCTCCCGGGCAGCAGACAGGAAGCCGTTCACCTCCCAGCACTCGGCCTGCACCGCCTCCAGCTGCTGCTGCAGGTCCACCACCTGTTGCGCCTGCGCCTGCCCGGCCGACTGCGCCATGGCGAAGGCACCCTGCACCTGCTGCATCATCGCCGCATGCTGCTGCAGCTGCTGCGCCGCCTGGGCCTGGCTCTCCGCCAGCTGCGCCGCCTGCTGCTGCACCTGCGCCTCAGCTGCGGCCAGCTTCTCGCGGGCGGCCTGCAGCTCCTGGGATGTGGCCGCCAGCTGGGAGCTGGTCTCCGTGGACTTGGCGGACAGCTTCGCGGCCTCGGCGCGTAGGCTCGACCTGGGGTGCACATCATACATATGTACGCGGGTCGGCGGCCCAGATCATCATATGCAGGTGCGAGGCGCGTGGAAAACGATCCTCGGTTCGCGTGATATGAGTTAAGGATGCTTGGCACCTTCTGACGGCCTGCTTAGCCTGCCGCACTTGGGGTGACTGATAAGGCACAGAAAAGCAACCAACTCACATCTCGGCACGGGTGTTGGCCAGCTCCTGCGCGCCCTGCTCGGCCTCGGTACGGGCCCGCTGCAGCTGCTCCCGCATTGCGTCCACCTCGGCCTGCAGCCGCGCCGCCTCCTCTTTGGCCTGCTGCTGCAGCTCAGGCCAATGCTCGTGCTGCAGGGGCAGGGGCATTCAGGATGTCGGAGGAAGAGGCGTTACACAGCAGCACATCCACGCAGGAAAGCTACGTAAGGTTTCCTGACGTAGGGGAATGCGTGCCTTACCTGGTTGTCGGGTCCGATGGGCGCCTGGGACTCCGAGGCAGTGACTGCGAGCATGTGCAGGAAAGGGGTCTTCATCAACGTGTACGGCTGGAGCAGCCCAACAGGGCAACCGCAAGGGCTTCGTAACTGCCAGATGGAGTAACAACAGAAAGGCAGCTTGGCAGCATCCGGCTGGATGTGACGGCCTGCGCACCTGCGGGTGACTCGAGGCTGAAGGGCACCGCGGGCTGGCCCACGGACTCGGGGGTGGCACCGGCAGCAGCGCCGCCCAGGACCAGGGTGCGCGGCGCCATGGCGGTCGCGGGCGTTGCAGCCTCCAGGCGCCCGCCCGCGGTGGTGCGGGCTGTGGTGAAGGGGGTTGCGGCCATGGCGGGGAACTGGCGGGACTGCCGCCGCCACCGCCGTATCTCCTGCGCCATCTGCGCCTTCTGGCTCTCAGCAGCCTGCAGCTCGTCCCTAGGTGGAGGTTGGGGACAACGAGCAGGATGGATGTTGTGAGCGACACGAGTGAGCGATTGGTTGGACAGTCGGGTGCACGACGAGGCAAAGCATAGGCGGCAGCTCGGCGCAGTGGTACAGCAGCCTAGACAGCACCCGCACTTGGGCGGCAGGTGGCAGGGCAGCCAGGCGAGGGGGAGCCAGCAGTACATTCTGTCAGCACAGCAACCTTACTTGAGTTGTTTGATCTCATTATCGCGCCCCTCAAGTATAGAGTCAAAGCCTTCTACTCGTCGCGCAAGTTCCTCGATTCTCTTGTCCTTGGTCGTCTGCACCAGAGTTCACGCATGCGATGAGAATACCGCATAACATGGATCGTCAGGGCGAGTAACTCGTGTGCTCGAGCCTTCACAGGGCCCTTACCGACACTTCCTCTGCCTCCGAGAGACGCCGGCGCAGCGCCTCGGCTGCAGCCTCGCCTCTCTGAACCTCATCCTGAAGTCTTTCATTGCTTTTCTCACTGCAGCCACAGGAAGGGTGCAACGTCTCGAACTGGAGCAACCCCCAAACACGCATTGCCCGCCAAAATTGCCGAACCTGGAAGTCCACTTCCGGTAGAACCAGTAACATATCGACAGCAGCAGTACATAGCCAGTTATCGCTACACAAGCCTCCATTTTGGGAGCAATAGTTGACAATATGAACCTAAGCGAACGCGTTTAACCAAGAGCCATCTTAACAATGTGCTAAGGTAGAACGCTATACTGTACTCTGACAGCTGCTTGCACCCGAGTCGGTCTTGGTGACTTCATCGCGCAGCATGCGTGGCGCCTGCATGGGCATCCGGGTCATGGGTTCATCATGGGTTCCGGGCCACGAAATGTGGATGAGCAACGGGACAGCTGTGACGCACTTGAAGGCCAGCGTGTCCATTCTGCCGGCGGTGACTCAAAGACCCACTTGAAGTTACAGTCGTACGCATTGCACGTTAACGGTTTACACGCTCATAACGTCCGGCAGCTTTGTTCGTCAGGACCAGTCCGAAGCACAGCCAGGCACATCCCAGACACGGTATATACATGAGCCGCTGCTCCTGCATCTCCAATAATCGGCAGGCTTTAATCACCACGAGCTGCATATGGATGGCATTTTCCTCACACACGCGAGCACGTAAAGTGCAGCTTTTGCGCATACGGTATACAGAGCCCTCCTGCTGCTCACAGCTGGCCCCGCCGCCAGGTCCCCCATCGACCTTTACGGCCGGTCCCAGAGGTTATCCACTCCAATGCGGCCTTGACATCAAGCGGAGTGGTGCTGTACGCTGTTTACGCCCGCCCCACGCGTGGTAGCCGCCGCGAGCACGTGCTGTATCTCGCTCTGCCGTACGCGCTCCTCCTCAGCGCGTGCCACCTCCACCCCCACCGCCAGAGCCAATCGGGCTTCAGCTATCTGCGCGGCGGCACACCGTACATGCTTCTGAGCTCAAACGCAAGTCACTTGTATCCTTGCAGACAATGCAACCAACTATGCAACAAACAGCGCATACGAGGATGTGCTGCAGCACTTGCCGTAGTCCGCTGGGAAGGCACCTTACCCCTGTCCCCGCACAAGTGCGATGTCCACTTCAGCATGTAGCGGCACATCAGCATTTCCATCAGCAGCATATAGCGGCTACAAATACGCCCCACAAGGCAGCCCGCCGGTAGCCGCACCTGCCCCAGCGCCGCCCGGTGCAGCGCCTCAAGCCCCTCCAGCTGCGCCGCACTGAGGCCCCCCAGCCCCAGGCCGCACAGGTGGCAGGGCAGCAGCTCCAGGTCCGCAGCAGCGGGCAGGGCGGCCTGCGTGGCATGCAGCAACACAACCAGCTCACGTGCGACCCACACAATCAAGGGTGCAACAATGCGGTATGCGCATCGGACCGTGTTGGCATGGCAGGCCGCACCCGCGCATTCGCGCTCAGGGCTGTTGCAGGAATGGAGGACGCGAGGAACGCGGTGCAGTGGCTTCAGGTAGGGTAAGCCGGTACGGTGCCCACCTGCATCAGCTGGGCCGCCTCCGCCTCCCACGTCGCAGTCATGCCGGCAGGGGAGGCGCTCCCTGTCGCCGCCCCAGCAGCGCCGTCCGTGTTCGCGCCCAGGTAGTCACCGCTGAACCCGGGGGGTGCGGTGGCCACCCCAGCCGCCACAGGGCCCCCTGCTATGGCAGGGGCGTGCGCCGGAACGTCGCCTGCTTGCCTGCTGCCCGTCCCTTCGCTGCCGCCACGTCCGCCGCCCTGTTCCGCCGGAGAAGTCCTTGAAGGTGTCTTGCTGACGGCAGCAGCGGCAGGAATGGCTGCAGAGCGACCATACGCAGCAGCTCCGTCCTTGCCGGCCACAGGTGGAGAGGCCGTGGCAGCGGGAGCGGCAGCGGCAGGTACCGTGCCCCTGGGCTGAGTAGCTCCTGAGCGCCGCACAACTTCCCTCCAGCTGCCCAACCCAGCCCCGCTCGCAGCAGCGGCGCGTGCAGCTGCCGCAGCAGAAGCCGGTGCCGCGGATCCCCCTGGCGCTTGGGAAGCTGCCCGCTCAGCACTGGGTTGGGCAGCAGCAGCGCTAGCACCGGCTGCAGCCGCGGCAGCGATTGCCTTGCTAGGAGCCGCACCATCACCAGCTGTGCCTGCCGCCCCGGCGTGCGTGATGGCCGACACAGCGGCAACTCCACTGGACGCCCCTGCCGCTGCCCCAGGCCGCTTGGGCCCCTCGGCCCTCGGGTGCGGGCCCGCCGGCCCCCTGCTCTCTCCCCCCTCCGCCCTCGGCTTCGCTTCTTGGCACGCCTCAGACTGCGTCGGTACTGCCACACTAGACTCCCGCGCGCCCGGCCCTTCTGCCCCTGAGCCCGCGCCTTGCCCCGTTTGACCTGCCAGCTGATGTTGTTCCTCCGCAGTCGCGCTAGCCCCTCCCTCCCCTCTCCCGTGCCTCCCCACGGGCTCCGACTCCCTGCCCCTGGCGGCTCCACGCATTGTATCCAGCTGCCGGCCTGCATCCGCGGCCGCTGCCTCTGCACCCTCGCCTTCCTGTACGTCCAGCCCAGGGGCGACAGCCCCACCAGCGTCTCCATCGGTTCCAGCCCCAGGGGTCCGGCTGGAAGCCGGAGGCCGGGACTGCTTTGCCTTCCCCCGGGCCTGGCGGGCTCCGGGGGGGCCGCCCCGCGCGCCCTCCTCGCCAGCGGGGTTGCAGCCCAGGGCTTTGAGCCGAGCCACAATTACCTGCATGGGGTTAGTAGGACCATGCCCTGTGACCATGCCCCCAGGACTCCGCTCTCACCCAACGCAAGCCATATACAAGCAAGCAAGCCAAGTAATGCATGCCATCGGCGACACGGCTTTGCGGTTTACACGGCCCAAAGTACACGCAACCAAATGCCCAGCACACAGCTTTCACCCCTGTGCCAAGTGAGCAATACAACACCCAGCGGGTGCGAGATCAGACACGTTCTTATTCAAGCGCCTACCTCCACGCAGTCCTTATCCCCAGAGAGGCGCGCCTCGGTCAGCGGGTCCCTACCGCCGGCGTTCCGGCGCCGCAGCAGCGCCAGAGCCAGAGGCTGTGCTGAGGGCGACTCCAGCCCATCCTCTGCACCCCCGGCACACGTGTCGGTCTGCCCTCCAGACACTACGCCTGAGCCAGCAGCTGCCGTACGGCCCTCCGCACCAGGCTTTCCCGCTGCATGGGGATCCTTGGCCGTTGGCTTCACCGCCGCAGCGCCGCCATCCTGCGCTCCTTCATCGGCGTTATTGCATGCCGCCCCCCGCCCCGCACCCGCAGCGTCCTGCCCCACACCAGGGGTGTCAGTCGACGTCGGTGGTGATGACGCCGTTCCTGCTGCTTCCGTTGTTTCTGCTGCGGCAGCGTCCAGCAGGGCCAGCACACACTCTTTGCACCCCTTCCTCGCGGCGTAGTGCAGCGCGGTGGTGCCGTTGCAGTCAGCCGCCGCCAGGGCCGCGGCCACACGGCTGTGCGCAGCGCCCGGGGCCTGCTGCTGCTGCGCTCCCTGCTGCTGCGGCCCTAGGGTGCCGCCGCCGGCGGCTTGAGGGGTCGCCTGCACCGCGCGCAGCAGCAGGTGCAGCAGGTGCGGCCTACCGCCGCTCGCGGCCGCCATGAGGGGCGTCACGCCGTCGTCGTTCGCACGACACGGGTCCGCGCCTGCCTGCGTGTCCATGAAGAGAACATACTAAGTGTCACAACCTCCTTGTCCGCCGATGCGTGTGCAGGCCGCAGCGGCCGAAGCAACGTGCAAGGTGAGGGCTCCAGCTCAGGCCGTTGTAACAAGGGCCGCCGCCTCGCAGCTCGCACCCCGCCGCTGCTCTTCACTGCTACCATGCGGCCTATCCACCACACGCAAGAGCCTACGCCCTCCGCTCATCCCTCACGTGCAAGTGTCACTCACAGTGCCTTTCCATGACACTCTACCATATTTCGCTTAAGTTTGCCCGACTGCTTCCACACGTCCCGCACCTTGACCAGGGCCGCTGCCGCGCCCAGGTGGCCCATGCCGCACGCCAGCAGCAGTGGCGTGGAGCCGTTGCCGCTCAGCAGGTCCACAGCAGAGCCGGGGTGGCCTGGGGCGACGCCGGGGAGTGGCGGCAGCGCGCCGGCCGGGGCCTCCGCAGGAGCCTTCTCAGGGCTCCTAGGGCCGGAGGCTGGCACTGCACTGCCTGCTGGACCGGTGGCTGTGGCGATGCGTCCTGGGTCGAGAACAGGTGGCGTGGCGGCCGGTGGGCTGCACAGGGCTGCGACTAGGTGGCGGACGCAGGCCAGGTCGCCCTGCGCAGGTATGGGGCAAATGCTCTAGCACGAGGAAGCGCGCTGCACCAGTTCACCGGTGCATCGCTGCATAGCGTCCGGTGAAAGGGCGGCGGCCGGCCAGTGACCCACGCACGCGCGCAACCCCCAAGTTGGGCACTGTTGCGGCTTACAACAAAACGGTTAAATACCAGCATAGTAATCAATGGCCGGGCAGCAGGGCAGCAGGCAACCTTACCCGCATGGCGGCCACGTGCAGGGCACTGTTCAGGGAGGGCGTGAAGCGCGGCACGGCCGGGTGTGCGCCCGCCGCCAGCAGCGCAGCCGCGGCGTGGGCCATGCCTCGCTGCACTGCATGCGTGGGGCACGTGTCGCGGCCAGGACATAAGGGTGTGTCATAAACTGTCAGCGCAGCCATGCGTGGAGAGCCACGTGTTGACGGCTGCCAGCGGGGGCCTTCGTACCGCCGTGGAGGAAGGCGGAAACCCACACGGTTGCACCTAAGCGGGTGCCGTCAAGCAACAGGAGGAGCGACGAATGCGCTTGGGAGGAGTAGGTGGCGGTGTGAGCTGCAGTTCATAGGGTAGGAGCAGCTCATGTCTCACCGCAGATCATGAGGGGGGTAGTGCCTGTTTCGTCGGCGATTTGGAGCACATCCGCCAGGGACGGTGGGCTAGAGCCCGAGGCGCCCGTTGGCTGCGGCTCCGAAGGTGCCTGCGCCCATACACCCTGCTCGTTGTTGGTACATGTTCATACATGATGTAAATGCAAGGTTGACGCTATTCGCGTGATGGCGGGTGAATCAATCGTAGTTAAGCAGCGGCATACGGTACGTGTGTGGAGCTCTGCGTGACGGGTGTCGTAACCACCCGCACTGCATCACCGCACCAACCCGCCGCGCTCAAGTGCGTGCGGAAGAGCTTGCTTGGGGTGCCGCAACTTCACGCCTTGCTGCGATTGCGCAAGGGCAACCACGCCACATCCTGTGACATCCCCTATCCCACCCTTTGGACCCAGTTGCACCTGCCCGCCGCCGGCCCCACTACTGGTGTCTCCATCGCCTCCGTCGCGCCTCAGGTAGTTTTTAAGCTGGTTTATAGAGCTAATTACTGCTTCCTCGTCCTGGTATGTCTTGCATGCATGATGCAGGACGCTGACCGCCCGCTGCAGTTCGGGCCCCGTCATGCGTCAAAGCTAGAATGGCTCCGATGCAGACTCAACGCTTCGGATGTTACTTAAAAAATTATATTGCCACGGAACAAAAGGACGTCTCCCCCAGCCTACATGGAACGAGACAGGGGCCAGAGCGAAGGGAAGATGTAAGAGGCAACGGCTCCGACAGCAGCATATCAGGATGTCTGCAATGACGGGTGCATTGGGAGTTAACGGCAAAGATGCTGGATCATTAGTGAGTATGCTGCACGAAAGGGGATGTTGCGGGTATGAGACCACCCTGGGGCTCCCTTGCATGCCTGCCGCTGACATTTGCCGATCAGCCCTGCGCAACCCTGGCGCAACCAATGTCGTTCACCCAGACTTCTGCAGTCACTGCTTTGCTGCTGGTTACGATGCGCGTGCCGTAGATCATGTTCGCACCTCCGCTAAACGCCGGGTACTGTGCCGGCGTGTACAGGGGAGCCCCCAGGTGAAACATGTATGCCGAGTGCTTCGGCCTGTCGGGATAAGCACGTCAAGCCCGCCACAATGCTAACTTTGCGCTTGTCCTCCGGAAAATGGCAAGGGCAGGTGGTGCAGCGGCAGGGGTGATAAGCCATTGAAACAACGAGAACAACGCTGCACCAGGGAACCCCCGTGCCCTACTAAACTGACCTCCCCTTCGCTTCTTCATTTGGTACACTAGTTAGTTACCGCCGTGTGTCAGGAAGTAAATGGAACTGGACGTATTGCACACTCCAAGTCCGGGATTGTGCCTGCGTATCCAGAATCGCTTGAGTTGGCATTTTGTCATCATGGCCTGAACCTGCTTCCTGCCGCAACAGCGACACTGCGCTTCTAAGCTGTTACTTATCGTCTAGTAGTGCCTGATTGCACACGGAAGCAAACCCCTGAACGTGGTAGGCAGGTCTAAAAAGTGTTGGACTTCTACCAGTGTCAGAATTGTGCAGAACGGTCAAGGATATACAGCAGAGGAGATTGCTATCCCTTCATGTGGCTGCCGCAACCGTGGAAAAGCCGAACTGCCTGCCATCAAGGGCGGCACGACCACCTGGAACCGTAGCATAGTACATACCATCGTTTGCTGGCACATAATGGCCTTCCGTGTCTAAAGGGGAACGGCGAACGGCCATAAGCAGTATGACCGAGGCCCTTCTCGCGCACCATGCCTCGGTGCGTGCAAAGAGACATTATTTAAACGTTCTGCATGAGGTCGCTTTTTAAACATGTTCTTCTTACGATGCTTACTGGGAGGGGCAATGCGTGTACCAGCGTTGGCCCGCCACCCTGAGCGTACCCACGCTTGTGCCTGAAGGTGTGCCCTACCGCCTCTTGAATGCAGCCCAACTGCACTGCCGCGATTGCCGGTGGATGAAGACGGCCCTGCGGATGTCAATGATCGCGTCACAGCGCTCCGAAGCACATACTCTCAGTTGCTAAGCGGCACTCCCTTAACCTACAAGTCACCCCTCCGGCGCCGGACCATACACATACGCATTCCCTGGGCATCGCCCCAAAGCTGTGAGGGCCTGGTCGACAGTGTTCTATCCACCGCACGGGTGAGTGGCCATGCGTGTTCTGCGCGTAGTACAGAGTGACACTGAAAACGATACGCAAGACACGTTGCAAACAGGCTTGTGTGTCTCCTCCATCTGTTACCACGCGTTCGTGACTGCCCTGGGTTCACAAGGCACACCGCCCTCTGCACAGCAGGATCATCATAAGACAGGTGTAGCCACATCTGCTGCTCCCTGTCCAGCATCAGAGCGTATGCCGGCAGCCCTGACAGTCCACACTTGGCTTGGTGCGTCCTTGTGGCTTGCCCTGAAGGGCCGCTTACCCCATGCACCGCAGGCCAGGGGCATTATCGCAGTGTACCTGCGGTTCAGCCCTCCGTCTACGCCGTTAGTTGCGGCGACAAATTCCAGTCATCCTTGCAGCACTCAGCCTGCAGCGCTGGGTGGGGTCCTAATCGACGACCGAGTGTTGGGCAACGCAGCCATGGAGGGCGCACAGCTGGTGTACGTCCTGGATGCGGAACCGGGGTCGCTCGTGCCTGCCAACGCGGCAAACCACCCACCACCAGCTGCACTCGCGGGCAACGGTGGCAACAGCGAAAGCAGCAGCGGCAGCAATCAGGGCAGCTGCAGCGCGCTAGGAGCTGCGTCAGCCCACGGAGGCAGCACCCTTGTGCGCACAGGTGGCGCACTTGATCAGGCCACAACAGAGCGGCAGCGGCTGTGGGCACTGCCGCATGGCCACGCCGAGCTGCCGTGCCTGCCCGAGGGCGCGGACGTTCGGGCCATCGGAGGCCCGGCGGTTTTGGACGGGGGCGATCCAGCCAGCAGCAGCGTAGACCCGGATGCGCTCGTACACGCGTTGGACATCCGCGAAACGCCACGAATGACAGGCGGCACCGGTACGACAACTAGGATAGCACGCACAGGGACAGCGGCTCAGCAGGTGCCGGAAGCGGACGTGGCAAGCGCCGGCGTGGCTGGGGCGGAGGCAGCCACCAGCGGGCAGCTTCCGGCGGGTCCTGTGTCTGCCGCGAGCAAGCTGCCGCCTGCTGCTAGGTGGGTTCACAGCGCGCACAGGGTCATGGTTTAGGGACTGTGAGGCAGGGGCTAATTGCAAGCAAGCCGTGTGCACACGTGTCGTCCAGGAAGGGATAACGGCATGTGGTGTGACGTCCGGGGCAGAATGGTTATCAGCAGCTGTGCTGCAAGGTCACAGGGGTGCTAATAATGCAACCCTGAAACCGTGTCTTGCATCCGCCCCGCAGCGCCGAGTTCCGTGTACATGGCTTGAACGACGCTGCTACCGTCGGTCCCTCACCGCCACCGCCACCGCCGCCCCCGGGGCTGCCGTCCAAGCTGCCCGAGGCCACCGCATCCGCCCCGCGTGTCATCTCCCTCCAGCCACGTGTCATCCTGATCCAGAGGCGCCAGGGCCCCATGCAGCCGCCTGACGGCCCATCCCCAGGAGGGAGCTCAACCACCATCCCACACCAGAACCCTCCACCAACCTCGTCCTCCACCGCCACAGACATCCTCCGAAACCCCCACGGGGCGGGTGCCGAGACAGCGGTTGCCGAGGACGGCGCGGAAGCCCACGTGCGGCTAGCAGGGGCAGCCAGCCACGCCGGGTCTGGGACCAGCGGGGCCCTTCTCACGGCCGTGGTGTGCGTTCCAGCGCAGGACGTGGCCCAGGACGTGGTGATGGAGGTGGTGGTGAGGGCGCAGGGGGCGTTCGTGCCCACAGTGGTGTGGACCCGCAGCGGGGCCAGGGCCGAGGAGGAGCCGGCACCTGCAACGGAAGGCGATGCTGCGGCTCTGGAGACGGGGTCGTCTGCTGCGGCAGACGCTGGGGCGGCGGTGCTGCTGCTGACCAGCGCGGACCGCGTTGGCCAGCGGTCGACGGCCAGCGGACACCGCCGGACGGACACGTACGACATCGAGCTGCTGGACTTACCGCCCAGGCCTGGCCTCTTACTGGTGAGGGTGGGCCGGGAGTCTAGGATTGTCGCCCAAGCGCTCAGCCAGTGCCACTACAGTGTGCGCACACAAGGAATTCGTGTCGGTGCGCAGCTCCATACCGGACCCTTACTGACTTCCTGCCTGCCGTGCTGCGCCGAATGCATCCTTATCCCAAGGCTGCCAGGCGTTCTAGTTCAGCAGACAGAATGCACGTTATGCTTGCCAGTCTTGCGCCCATGGACCTCCGTGCGCAGTCGGGTAGCTGCCCCACGTTTTCGTAACGCCTGCTGCTCCTGTCTTCTCCGTTGTGCCTCCACCCCCGCACAGCTGGAGCTGCGCTGGGACGGCGAGCCGGGCCACCCGCTGCCTGTGGTGCTGACGGACGATGCGGGCGTGGGGCGCGAGCTGCAGCACGCGTGCGCCACGTGGGCGGGCAGCGGCGAGGAGCTGGACGACCTGCTGCTGGACCTGGGCACGTGGAGCTACCACACGGCGGTCACGGCGGAGGTGCTGGAGGCGCAGGCAGCAGCAGCAGCGGCAACAGGAGGAGGCGGTGGTGGAGCTGAGGCGGGGGCGGAGGCGGAGGGGCGGCTGCGCACGCTGCAGCCGCTGCAGGCGCGGCTGGGGGCGCTGGGGGTGCACCTGCTGCGCCATGCGGAGGCGTGCGGGTGGAGCGCAACGGTCGCGTGGATGCAGCGGACGCTGGAGCAGCAGGCGTACGATGACGGGGTCGGGGGCGGGACAGCGCCGTCGGCGGAAGCTGAGGCGGTGGCAGCTGCGGCGGAGGGCGTGCCGGAGCCACAGGAGCTAGAGCGGGCTGTTGTGGTTGGACACGTGCAGGCGACAGAGCCCATGAAGGATGGCGTGGAGGCCGGCGCAGCAGCCGCTGCAGCGGGGGCGGCAACAACCGTGTATGCGCACGCAGACCCCAGCTCCTCGCTGAGGCATGCGGAGGGACTGACGCGCATGGAACGTGCGATTGCCGAACCCGACGGGGGTGGCTCGCCGTCCCGCGATGGGGCAGAGCCGCAGATCATCTCTGGTGCCAGCGTAGCTACACCGCCAACGTGCGCATCGCAGCCCCACACTGGTGCTCAGCCTCGTGGGGGGGCAGCAGCCATGGGCCGTGGCGCGCGGGCAAGCCGTGCCGTGCAGGTGTTGTGGGCGTGGCTGGCGCTGCTGCTGCAGGTGCTGGGGCTGCGGCCCACGCCCGCGCACGAGCGGGCCGAGTACGAGGCCTACACCGCGTCGTGGCACGCGGCAGGTGCCTTCACCATGTGAGTACGTGTAGAAGACCCGGTACCAACGTACTCGACGCAGCGGCACCTCGACCGGCGTCCTCGCAACTGCAAGTGGCTGTTAACGTACTGGTGATCTGTCACAACCCATGTGCATGTCGCTTGCATCTCGCCGCAGTGACGCCCTCCATTTCACGTGCAGTTTCAACCGTATCGGCATCAATCCCAACCTCCTCCGTGCGACTTCTCGCTGCCCGCAGCCAAAGCGTGGAGTTCATCTCGCTGCTTGCGCTGCTGTACCGCGCCCGCCACGACCTCTTCAACCCCTCCACCCTCACCTCCCTGTCCGGCACCTGCGTGGGCACCTTCACCACCCTGGCCTGGACGGTGCTGCCGTACGCCCAGTGGCTGCGCCTGGCCAACGCCTCCAAGCTGGTGCGCTACCTGTTCTACATGAACGCCAAGCTCATGATCGGCTACCTGGGCTTCCCTGCGCCCCCGGGCATCGTGTCGTACCAGCTAGGCCCCGGCATGCTGGTTATGGAGGGCATCATCCTGCCCTCCTCGAACTTAATACACCCGGCAGCTGCCACGCTGCTGGCGCTGGCGAAGGTGCCCCTGGCGGTTGCCATGATGACGGAGTCTGGTGCGGCGAAAAGCAGCAGGGAGGCCCTGCCGCCGCTGCTGTTTGTCGCGCTGATGAGTGTGGTGGTGACGGTGCTGTGGCACCTGCAGCTGAGGGTAAGCTTTGCGCGGTGGAAGGGGCGGCAGGGGGCCGTGCGGCGGAAGGTCAAGTTTGAGTGACAAGTGAGAGGCTGAGGGAAGCTGTGGAAGGAGGTGACGACAAACGGCGAAGGAAGAGGGCAGCGGGGGTAGGCAAGCATGTGGGGATGTTTAGGGGTGGCTTGCTGTGCGCGGCAAGGGCGCATGGCTGCACCTGGCTTGGCAGACGAGCGTAATAGTGCGCTTGTTGGAGGTTGTGTTGGGACGGAGCCTGGGCGATAAGGTATGTGTGCTGCATGCGCCTTACGTGTGCATGTTGAAACCCAACGTAACGGTGCTGCAGTAATCCTACTGACAGCTAGAGCATATGGTTAGGCATATTGACAAGGAGTGTGGAGCACAAAATAAAAGGTTTAGGTGCTTGACATCGTTGCACCTAGTGTCATGTGGCCCAGATACGAACAGAGTTTGATAGAAAGATTACTCATGACCGTCCAAGCGGGGACGTTGTTTGCGGGGATGTTGCTTGCGCATGCTGTTTTACCGTAGTGTACGCCGTTGGCTTGACGCCTTTCTTGCCGCCGTGGCTCGTTTCCCTTCATCAACCTATAATCTACTTGCTACTTTCCTCAGCACGGGCTGATCAGTAAGGCGTGTACAATGGCAGGTGGCGTACTCCCATTTGCATGTGGCTGCTTGGGCGTGCATTGCAGGGCACCCCTTTCAATTATGACTGTCAAGCGAGTCAGCCTTGCGGGTTGCGCCTATTTGACTTGATTCACATATCCTTGATGCGTGTCATCAGCAGGTGACAGCCAGTGAGGACGGTAAACAACAATGCGCCGTGTCGGAACACGTTGGGCTATTGGTTGTAGTTGGTTCAGCCCCGTACATTGCTGAATACTGGTCCTCCTGGCCCGGCCCTGAGACGAGCTGGCGGCCTAGTGGGCGTGCAGCCTGAGGTGGAGTAGCTGCGCATCGTTGCTGGTGGGTTACGGCATGCCGTGTGCGGGCCCTATAGCAGGTTGTTATACCGCGGGATGGACATGCCGTGGGGAGCACATTCAGCATGCATAGTGAGGTTGTGTTTGTCGACACTGCAAAGCGCTTGTGCGTTGGCTGCGCAAGCACTCACGATTAGTAACCTTTGCCCGCGTTGACCTGCCCTGTGCCTCGAGTTCAAGGCGGTACGGTACCTTGCCGTAAATGCATACGAGCGATGGATCAGACTAGTGTGTGCCAATGCCTGCACCTGCCTCCGCACGTCACCAGCCCCGTCGCGTGCACCTGGGAACATACCCAGGTCCCTCCACGGCTGCGGAGCATATAGCCGTGCGCCATGGGAAGCTCCCTGGGCGCTCCCCCCTGCTCCCCCCATGCAAGCGGGCAGCAGCAGTTAGGCTCCTGGGTGGCCTCATGACTTTTGTCCGGTAAGCGGTAGAAACTGCACTCTGGAATGCTTTTAGAGGTGAACGCGGGCAGGGACAGGCCAGCGGAAACACTTTGGCGTGGGGCCTGGCTGTAACCATTGCACAGGGGACCAGGGGACTCAGCGTTTTATCACGTTGCATCTCATACTGCGAAAAGACAGCAAAACGCCCTTCAGCACGAGGTCTCGCCATCGCCATCGACGCCCTAACCGTGGCCCTAACGACCGACCAATGCCCCGAGTCGGACAAACAGACAAGGCAAGAGCTCCTGCCCAAACCAGTTCTAACTGCGCCTCACATTTGCTCGAGAACCGAGAATTGCAGCTTAGCATTTGGCGGGGTATGAGACGGCATGGCGTAATCGAACTGGGGCTTGAGCTGCAAAGCTGTTCGGCAAGCCCCTGACACCAATCCAAGAGGCTTTATTTTTAGGTTCGTCTCGCGAATTACGTTGGACAATGTACACCGGCGCTCCACAAGCTGTTTGGAAGGCGCGGGGAGACCTTCCACCAGTCCTCCTGCGCGTAACAAACTTCCTTGGTTACTTTATGCTGGTAAGGGGTTACTATAAGGGCGGACGTTGGTGCTGCCTTATGATACGCAGGGACTCCCCACGTGCTGGCGAGAGTCTGCGCGTATGTGGTGCCTGGCACGATTTCCAGATTATTTCGCGTCCTCTTGTGTACAGATACTGGTCAACGTGTTATCGAGCATTGGAGCCTTCGGGGAGACTAATGGGGAAGTGAGCGCAAAGTACCACACGCCCCTGACTCCCGCGGGGTGAGCTGGGGAAGGGGGGGGTGCACGTTTGGTTCATGGGCTTAATGGGCCGAGGCTGGTACTTGGAACGGTGGAAGACAGATCATGCAGATACCTGTCATTCACGTTGCATCCTGGGCTTGAACCGGACGGGTATACCCTGGGGGGCTGTCCGGAATACCTGGCAGGGCCCCTAGTCACCAGGGCCAGATTGGTGGGGCTGTGGGTCATTACGCGGCTCCATCACCTCCATGTCCCTCCGTAAGAAGCGACCGTGGTGCTTACTTTTTATACTTTCTTTGCTTGCAGATGGGCCTTTTCCATCTGGGGCGTCATCTTCGCCCTCCAGGGCATGGGCGTTGTGTACTGTGTCTTAAACAGCGGATACCGCCCAGGAGGGTGGAAAACAAGCGTTGTCCTGAAGATAGGTGAGCTTGGTAACCCTGCCCCACCTTTCGCTGCGACCGAGTGCCGCAAGTGAGAAGTGCCGGCCTTGCTTCCTTCCCTGTAGAGCGCTGGGGAACTTCGGGTTCTTGACGCCGCACTGTCACGCACTCCCACTGCGCCTCTTGCCCATTCCCGACCCCTTGCAGGGTACTTCTGGCAGCTGGGTTGGGTCTTTCAGGACGCCTGGCAGCTGGTCTTCGTGCGCCAGGCCGTGTGGGGCATGTGGCTCGCCGCCCTGTGCCTCATTGGAGCGCTGTGCTCCTTCCTCACCGCCCTGGTCCGCCTCAACGGCACCACACACGAGCTGCGCGCACAGGTGCGGACCGGACATCCTACCCGCACCGTTTGCCTTCTGGTCACGCAAGACAGTTTCCTGCATTCCAGCAAGGACTGGCCCAAGTCAGCATCGACGCATACCGGTATCATTGATGCACCCATCGGTGCGCCCTCTCCCGGGCCATTGAAGCCCGACCCACATCATTGTCTATGTGCCACCATGTGTCTGCTTGGCCTGTTTGCGCTCCCACCCGCAGGGCTACCCGTCCCTGCCAGCCCTGGCCTACGTGTGCTACAAGCTGCCCACGTCCATCAACGCGGCGTGGCTGTCCGTTGCCACGTGCCTGGGCCTGCTCATCGTGCCCGTGGCACACGGGGTGCCGCAGGACAAGCTGGTGGCGCCAGGTGCGACGCACAACGTTTCCTGCGCGCAGCTGCTTTCACACCTGTTAGGACGGCCTTACTGTGTCAGCACCCTCCTCCCTCTCCAGCCTGCCTCAAGCCGCAGTGCGCAGTGCGCATTCCGAACCCCCATGTCACGCCGCCCGCGTCTTAGCAGCACTCGTTCCATTGATATCCCGCCTTTGCGCCCCCTCTCCGCAGCTGCCATCCTGGCGGTGCTGGTGGCGGCTGGGGGCTGCTGGCGTGTGCTGGCGTCGCGGGACGCGGCGTACGGCCTGACGCTGGTGGGTCGCCGCTCCTCCCGACCAGCCATGCTGCTATTACCTGCCTTGCAGCAACTGCCCGCTTTGGCGTAATGCACCCGTCGACTGAGCCAGCGTGTGCGTCTTGCAATAGTTACGAAGGCTCCCCCTCGTGGCTTAGGAGGACTAGCATGCTCACGTGTCCTTGGGTGCTTGTGCACGTGTGTGCAGATCTGGGCGCTGTCTGCCGTCGCGTCGCGGGACGACGGACGCGTGCCCCCCGCCGTCAAGGGGGTGGCTATCGCTGCGCTGGTGGTGCTGGCGCTTTGTGTGGTGCACGCTCTGGTGAGGACGCGCAAGGAGCTGGCGGGGGCGGGCAGCGGCCTGGGCGAGGGCGAGGGCGGGAGCGGCGGCGTGTTTGGGGCCGACAGCCGGCTGGGGAGCGATGTGGAGGGGGCGTTTGACCCCCGCAGCGACAGCGAGCGCGTGCTGATGCTGTCGGACCATCACGGCGCGCACGACTGCCACCACCACCACCCTGCAGGTTATGCGGCCAAAGGGGCCGGGGGCGCGGCGGGGCAAGGCGGGAGGCTCGGAGCGCCGGGACTAGGGGCGTATGCGTCCCATGGGTATGCGTTGGACAAGGACGGGGCTGAGGTGCTGCATGGCAAAGGGGCGGGGGTGTACGGTGTGCCGTCTGGGGGGTATGCGGCCCTGGGTGCGGGTGCGAGCGGGGAGCATGGGCAGGAGCGTGACCTGGGCACGTATCAGCCGGTCACTGCGCAACAGGTGGTGGCGGCACATGGCCTGACGGGGAACACGGTGCGGGCAGCGAGTGGCGGGTCGGGGTCGGGGGCGAGGGCGGGGGCGGGGACAGGGGCGGGCGCCGCGGCAGGGGAGAAACGCGTGCGGTTCCAAGATGAACTGCACGCTGTAACCCTTGGTTGAGTCAGCAAGGCTTGGCGTTTCGGGGAGTACTGCCCGTGTGGGCCCAAACCCGACCGTCATTCTCAATTGAATGACGGTCTGCTACGGACGTTTGTGCATTCACATCTACGCATAATTGTGTTGGCGGGTTGGTAGGCGATTGCATCCCAGCGTAGTGCATGCAGATGGGCAAGGACCGCATCTCTCCAGTTTTGTGTGTCGCATGACTCCTGGTGCAAAGGCACGTGTGCAGGTTGTATGGTGACGGTGCGATGAGTGGCAGCGAGGGAGCTGTCTGAGAGGAGAGGGAACATCTGCGGCATTGCATTCAAAATGTCCGCCTACACGGCAGGCGCGGTACCTGTTGCTCACGTTGAGCGTGGGGCATGGATATCTGTGCGTGGAGTGCAGTTGCCTGGTGACTGGATCAGGGACTACTTAAAGACTGCCATGGAACGCCTCGTCACTGTCAGCAGCATGTGGTGTTGGTGTGTCCTTGGAAGGAGTTATGACGTCGGAAAGGGAGAAGGAGACGTGCAACCAGGTGCTACCTGGTGCGACTGAGCGTGAAGTACGGTACCTGCGTGGTGGTGTGATAGTGACAAGTGTGTTGGGAGGGGTTGTGCCTGCGGTACGGGGCGTCCCCCAAAGGACCCAACCTGTGTTGAGTATACGGTAGGCGATAGCTTTGCGCTGCAACCAAGCTACGCGAAACGTTGTTGGAAGGAGTCCTGGCTGCGGATGACGGTTTCCTTTGGCTTGTGGTGGCGGTGTGGACAGGGGCAGGGCCCAAGGTTCTGCTGCTGGTCGAACAGCAGGCGTTGCGCCTAGGGTGCCTTGGTCGCACCAGCGCAGGTGTTACAATCTGTGTTCATGTCACACGCTGTGCGTATGAGCGTATTCCCCCCTGCTGGACCCTCTGCCGCGCGTTCGTACACCTAGGTGTGAAACTCTGACGGGCCGCAGTGGCTGAGCTGAAGTGCTGCGTCAGCTACCGGGGTGCTGGCTGCAAACGTGCAGTACCAACAAAAGAGATATCCTTCTGCAGCATGTAAGCTGCGCGTTGTGATGTTACACCGCCGTTGCTGCAGCCGCCGCCGCCGCCTGCACTGCGGGCTGGGGTGGCGCCACCAGCAGCCGCTTCTTCCGCAGGCCGTTGCGGAAGTCCCTCACGCCCATGGCCTTCTTGGTGGGCGGCTGGACCTGGCGGGTGCAAGTGACAGGCATACGGAACAGTCATGGTCAGCAGCAGCAGTGGCACCGATATAGCGGTACAGCAACAGCAAGCCGGCAAGCGGCAACCATGCTTAAGAAAGCTGAACTATCAGTGTATGGCTGGTGGCAGCTGGCGGCACGTCGTAACCTAGCCCAACAACCGACAGGCCCAGACCCACCTGCACAACCGCCAGCCACGTGCCCTCCGCACACGGCACGTACATGACGTCCCCTGCGGGGCTGAACACCACCTGCCCACCGCCGACGCCGTTGCTGCCCTCCGGGGCAGGCGGCGCTGGTGGCGGGGGCGCTGAGGCGGTGGTGCGGACAATCTTGACCTCCAGGGGCTCCGTGACGCCTGCAGAGCACAGACCAGGGAGTGCACGGCACAAAGCCATAGCTATGAGCAGGTCCGTACCCTCTGCGGACACCCTGGTGGCACACCGTCCCAAGGGGCTGACGGAAAGCTACACCGGGTCGGTGTGCCACATGGAGCACGAGGGAGTTCCACCGGAAGACTTGCATGCAACAGGGTGAATGCCTCTGCACGCTCATGCACCCCCTGCGCCCTCCGCAGGCCGACAATCTCCGGTTGTCACCTTGCCGCTCTGCGGTCACCCCGCTCGGCCGCACCTGTGTCCTCGTCCTGCAGCAGGAAGCGGCCGCTGGTGCCCGGCCAGCCCGCGAAGCCGCGCACCCGGTTGTGCAGCTGGCCGGCCGTGCAGCAGGAGAAGTCCAGCAGCGACTCCTCCCGCCGCAGCTGCATGGAGGCAACATGAGCGCGTTAAAGGGACACGGTACCGTATGAGGGCTGAGGGCTGAGGGCTGAGGGTTGAATTCAAGACGGTCGCAGGCATGCAAGGGGACCTTATCTGACGGTGAGCCTGCAGGGAGCTCAGCACTGCCGCCCGAGGGCACAGGCTGCAGGATTGCTGGCGCCTGACGGGCTCACCTTCGCCGCGTGGAGCACCTGGGACTCGTCCTGCAGCCGTCGGTGCGTGCAGCAGGCAGGGTCAGTCCAAGAGAATGTGGACCATAGGCGTGAACGCAGGAAACTAGGACAGGACTACATGTCCACAGCGTGCAGCAGGTCAGCTTCTTTTTCCAGTGCAGCTGCCAAACATGAGGTGAGCCAGTACGGCGAGCGGCCAAGCCCACCTGCGGCGTGGCCAGCAGCTGGCCCCTGCCGGCAAACACGTCTGGCAGGCGCTGTAGCAGCAGCTGCGTGCCAAGCTTGAACAGGCGGTCCAGCAGCTCGGGGGCCTGCTCGTCGGGGGCCACAGACACCTGGGGGGCGGGTGGGGTGGGGTGGGGGTGGGGTGGGGGCGTGACCGATGTGGGGACAGGTTTGGGTGTATCTGTACGGGGCGCATAATACGGAGGGCTGAGGCAACAGGCGTAAAACATACCTGGGTGCAAGCGTTTGCAGGCCAGCGCTTGGCGTACAGTAGGGCCCCGCCACCCTTGCCCTCATTCCCAAGTTGCCGCCCCTGCACAACCAAGCAGTCATCCGTCCTGCTCCGCAATTCCCCACCCACATCTCGGGCTTATCCATCCGCCTCTAGGGTGCCCATACCGACCCCATGACATTGTGCCAATCGCTTCTGTCCAGCCACGACATCCCACGCCTCCTCCTTTCCTCTTTTCCCCGCGTTGTACGCATCCCCCCCAAACCTTTGCACTCTGCATCCCCAACCCGTACCCGCTGCTGCGCCAGCACGGGCCCCGCGTCGCACGCCAGCACCGTGTAGGCAACGCTCACGCCCGTCTCCGCCACACCGTCCTGCGGGGCGGGACGGCGGCAGCAGGACACTAGCGTCAGCGCAGTACGGCACGGAATGATCCAGCCGAGACGCGGGTGAGCACCAGGGCACACCACCTGGCAAGCGCCTCTGCCAGACGCTGGCTTCCCGTGCATATTGAGCCGTCCCAAGTACGCGGCGGCTAGCTAGTCAACGGGAAGCTGCTGCACAACAGGTGTGACCTACGCCCTGACGTACGGCCACGCTGCCAACCGCCAACCGCACCTCAACGGCCCGCTGCACGGGCGCCGCGCCGCGGTACTTTGGCAGCAGGCTGGGGTGCACGTTGACTGTGCCCAGGCGGGGGAGGTCCAGGAAGGCCTGCGGTAGCATGTTGCCGTACGCCGCCGTCACCGCCAGGTCGGGGGACAGGGCGGCCACTCGCTCCAGGAAGGCGGGCTGGGGCCAGGCAGGGGCAGATGGGAGAGCTGGCAGTGGTAAGGCAACGAGACAGACCACAGGCGTGGTCGACGATGTTGTGTAAATGCGAGTACCCAACCCAGTCTATCACCAGACCGCCTCGGGCAGAAGAAGAGTGCTGCATTCAGGCTATTGCTGTGTATGCGTACGCAGGAATGGGGACGGGTGGCAATTGAATGCCGGTGTGTGAGAGGCATGTGGGTGCTGCGGCATGCGGTGTCACGCGGTACCTCCATGTGCCTGGCAGGTGTATCCAGGGGCAGGGCCACACCGCTGGCTGTCCCTTATAACTAGTAGTCACACAGCAGTTACGGGTGTGAACCGCAGCCGCGTTAATGTTTACAGTAGGCAAGCTGCCCTTGGCCGACAGAGTAGCCTACCAGCATTTACTTGCTCCATCAACTCACAAGCATACTCGGGCACTGCCCATCCCTGTGCCCCGCGCCCCTCGCCCTCTGCCAGTCCCGACCGTGCCGCGCACCTCCTTGGCCTTGACGGGGCACACGATGTGGTCGTCCCCGAGGCCGTGGTCCCGGGCCAGCTGCTCCACCGGGGAAGGCACGGGCACGGCCCTGTTGCCCCGGCCCTTGGGCTTGCCCGGCTGCGACACCACCAGCGACACCTGGCAGGGAACGGACCCACGTAATGCAGCGGTCCAGTTGTATGCCCAAAGTCGCAGCCATACCACGGTATCACTACAGCGCTGGTGCACTGCGGCGCTGCTGTGCACCAGGTAAAGGTGTGGGTCTGAATGAGGTTGGCGCACAAAGCAGGTACGCCCCGGCTGGGCTGCTGAGGGCAGGCCGGTTGCCAACCTGGGAGCACAGTACATGCCACGCCCAGCATCTTGCAACTCTGAATGAGGTGCGCCCAGATGTTGGAATAGGTGTTGCGATGCTAATCTTCACCTCGAACGCTGCATCCGGCTGCCGGGACGCCTGTAGCAGCTCCTGCAGTACACCTGCTGCCACCTGTACGGCAGTAGCAGCCAGCCACGAGGTTAGTGGAAGAGTCCCGTAGCACCCTGAATGGGTGGGCTATTCGTGTCATTTGTGCTCGAGCGAACAGGCTGGGCGCCAGTGGCACTTGGCGGGGTGCCTGGATCAGGTTACATTGCACGTCTCCTCCATTGCCACTGACACCCAGCCCATGGTGTCTAGGCCCCGCCATGAGTTGCACGGGCGCTCAATGCCAGCTTTGGAAGGCGACCTGCAAAAGCGAGGTTGCGGTGTGGGTGCCTGCGACTGTGCCGCTGGGTGCAGCACGCACCTCAGGTGTGCCGAGGAAGATGACGCGCTGCTTGCGCGGTCCCTCCGAGGCTAAATCGGCCCCTGTTGCATTGCATGAGATGGTCAGTTGAAGTCGGTGCAAGCGCGCCGGCTGCAGAGGAACCCGTCGCGCTTGCGAGACGCTCCGAAGCGAGTGTGTAAAGGGCCGGCTGCCCCTGTGGTTGGATGATAGGGCCATCTTTATCCCTTGTAGTTTGTAGTTCCGTTAACTGCACACAGCTGAGTAACACACCATTGCCTATGGTTTCGGTGCCAGTTCTTAGTACTACTAGAACGGGTCCACTAGACGCGCATTGCCCGTAAAGTTTACGGATATACCATAGGCCTAAAGCACAATTGTAGCAGCTGACCTGTACAAATATTGAGGTCTGTAGTGCTCCCGCGCTTTAGTGAGCCGCCTGAGACGCAACTTCAACTTAACGCACGTAGCCTGCCAGCGTACTGTTGGCAATTGTTGGTACTTAGGTCAATTATTCCATCATGGCTCGCCCACGGATCCTCGTTAGCAACGACGATGGTATCAACGCCCCTGGCATTAAGGCTGTGGTCAACGAGCTGCTGAAGGCTGACTTCTGCGACGTGTATGTCTGCGCTCCGTCGGGAGAGCGCTCAGCGCAGAGCCATGCGATCACGCTGGGCCGCTACCTCAGCTGCGTGCCCCAGGAGGGGTATGCCTCGGGCGTGGTGGAAGCATATGCCGTGGACGGCACCCCCGCGGACAGCGTAATGTTGGCCCTCTGCTCTCCCGTCTTCCAGGTTTGTTACATATTATATGCTGAATTGGTACTTGTTCAGTAGTGGGCCGTGATACGGGCCCTGCAGATGCGTCATACGGCTAACAGCGAGAGGTCACAAATGTCACGTGGCCTTGGCGAGTACGTGGGTGCATGAACCATCCAGGGCGCGCCGTACCGTCCTCACTTGCTGCCCCGAATGGAATGGACACTACCGTGCACACTTCATCACAGTCTGGCAGCGCCAGCACTGCCACAACACCAAGCGGTTGATGCAATCCCGTCACCACTTGAGGCGACTTGACGTTACTCCCCCGCCCCGTTCCTGCCCCCGCCGCCGCCTGCGCGCCCCTCCCTCGCAATCCTCCCAAACCCCCATCCCCCAGAACGTGGTGTTTGACCTGGTTGTGTCCGGTATCAACCGCGGCGACAACTGCGGCCTGCACGTCATCTACAGCGGCACCGTGGGCGCGGCGCGCGAGGCGGCATGCAAGGTGCGAGCCCAGCACCTGACAGCACCTCCTTCCACCCCAGCGCACCCGCCAGCCGTTATCCTCACAGCCCGCATCAACCCCAACCGACCCAGATCGCACCTCTAACCCACACCCACACCCGCACCCAAATCCACACCACCAACGCCCACTGCTCGCCCAGGGCATCCCCGCCATCGCGCTGTCCCTAGACAACCACCTGGCGCGCAAGGCGGACGACTACGCCCTGTGCGCCGCGCTCAGCGTGCCCCTGGTGCGCGCCGCCCTGGGGCTGCTGCCCGGGGACCCGCACGGCGCGGGGGCGGCCAACGGCGCCGCCAACGGCAGCGGCAGCGGCGTGACGGACGCCCGGCCGCCCGCCGCGCGGCTCAAGGGCGTGGTGGTCAACGTCAACTTCCCCATCGGCCAGGGCCAGATGCTGCAGGGGATGTACCTGGCGCGCCAGGTGCGGGCGGGAGCTGCAGCAGGAAAGGGCGCTATATTTGTGTTGGGTGGTGTCCCAATTCCTGGAGGCAGTCCACCTGTGTGGCGTGGCATGGGGCGGCACTTGTTCGTGCATGGTACCGTGATGTGCAGTTTCCTGTTTTCGGGATTGGTGCTGCATGCGGTAGCATGTGGCGGTAGCCGTGCCGGTAGCCTGCGCCATCCCCCAAGACCTAAGCGCTCCGCCCCGTCCTTGCCCCCGTTGCCGCCCTCCACCCGCAGAGCATCGCGTGCGTGTTCCCCGCCTTCAAGGAGGTGACGGAGGCGCCGGGGCCGCACCTGGCGGAGATTGACGAGCACACGCCCAACTCGCGCGTCTTCAGGAACTACGCAGGCCTGGTGCAAGAGTGAGTGCGGGGCTGCGGGCTGTGGGGCGGGGGGGGCGGGGGGCGGGGTACGAGGATTAAGGCTGAAAGTGGGGGGGGAGGGGGGGCGGCAGGGACGGCCCGGTAGCAGACACGAGCACATGAGTTCTGGTGGGGGTGCGGGCGTTGTCCGGGGCGCGGCTGCGTGTGTGGTATGGTGGCAGCGGGCGGATGGGTACGGGGAGTGGTCTTGAGGGCAGGGGTGGAGAGTGCGCCTTGGGACAAGGTAGGGGCGTGTCGGTACGGACTTGGGCAGCGGCGGGTGGAGAAGGGGAGTGGGGACCGGGCCACCAGGGTGACGGCATGGGCTGCGGCTAGTAGGTAGGTACGGTGGCGTACACAAAGACACGTGCATGAGGCTGATGCCCTAACGTCGCGTTGGGAACCGTGGCCCTGACTTCCTGTCCGTGTCCCGTGGAACAGGGACCATGACGAGGGTGGTGACGCCTGGGCGCTGAAGAACGGGTGGATCAGCGTCACGCCGCTCAGCCTGCTGTCCCACGTCACCTCGCGACCGGTGGGTGGCCTGAGCCGGGCTAGGACCGCACCTCGACAGCCCGCCCCCTCTCCCCCTCAACATTGGCGCGCAGCCTCCTGTGCAGCGCCGCCCATCACTGCAGCTCCGCTCCGCCCTGCCTACTGTAAACGCTAACTCCAATCAACTGCAAAATTTTGTTGTGTCCGCATGTGGTCACGTGTTGTGCGCTGCTGCAGGACGCCCGGGCTGACAGCATCGTCGGCGCGGTGTCAGAGATCGTGACGCGGGCGGCGGCGGAGGCGGGCCTTCAGGCGGGCGGCCTGTCCAAGCTCTAGTGGGAGGCTGATCATGCCTCTATAACGGACTTTACTTGACACTTGACTGTGAGAGTGTATCTATGCAAGAGCGCTGCGTGTGACTGAATGGAGTGCTACGGGCGAACGTGCGCAGTCGTGTTTTGGAGAGACCACGACGGCACAGCAGCAGGGATTATGGGCCGGCACTGTGCCGATTTTGCAAGCCATAGGCCTGCGAGGAAGGCAGCGGGGCAGGAAGCTGCTGCATGTGCAGTTGCGCATGCAGCGCGTTGTCACTGACGTGGAGCACACGGGCTCATGTCCTTCACGTGTGTGTGTGCGTGTGCGTCCTAAAGCTACTAGCGCTGAAGTGGGTGGCCTGATCACACGAGTGTAACCTAATCACGCTGGGATTGACGTTGCGATGTGAGCGGGGCCTGTCACCCATGCGCCCTGTCACCCATGCGCCCGGCGCATGGTGATGGTGTTTTGCGTGCTGCCCAGGTGCTGCTGATGCTGGCCGGGTGTGGTGAAGCTTCCAAGTGCAATGTGCCGATGACAGACGTTAGCACGGTTCCAGTGGAGGGGTACGCGTAAGACGCGACTCCAGTAGAGGGGGTTTGGGCCCTCGGCCTCCCGTACGGCGTACGCTTACACGCCACGGTGGCAATCTGCGGCGGCGGCACGAATGCAAATGACCAAGCGGTCCCTTCC